>CEPV01004221.1_pt1 | contig 19232 bp, 16 predicted proteins | sample 530451 | NCBI WGS metagenome assembly CEPV01 (sample SAMEA2620097, study PRJEB7988) | marine metagenome | isolation source: saline water (ENVO:00002010), including | reverse complement strand
AAGATCGTAAATATCCCGGACCGGTGCGGTACCGGCCCCACTATTTGCTTCCATCGAATCTCCTTTAGCTAAAACCTACGAAAACGGTAGGGATTAACAATTATTCTTTAGCCCGCTTTCGATGGACTTTATTTTGAGATATAATATTTGTCAAGCAAATTGATTAAATATTAAAATATTTAAAATAGCCCTGTCAGGCGGCTTTCGATTCAGATATTGAACGGTAAAAACCTCTCCCGCTGATGCCTGGATGACACAGCAGCGCGAAAAAGTTTAGGTAAATAGGAGCCTTAATCCAAATGACAGTCAGGTACGAACCACTCGTCACAGAAAGTTTGGCAAAACAAGTTGCTGAAAGGATTCGCGGGTCAATCACTGACGGTCGGCTCAAGGCCGATGATCAGCTACCCACTGAAGAAGAACTGGCCCAGCAGTTTCAGGTATCCCGGCCAACCATACGTGAGGCGCTCAAACGACTCGCGGCTCAAAGCCTTATTCGCTCACGGCGAGGTCCATCCGGGGGCACTTTTGTCAATCGCCCAAGCCAGGAAGAAGTCCGGTCAAACCTGACAACAGCTACCGCGCTACTGGTCAGCCTCGGTGAATTTTCCATTCCCGAAATTCTCGAAGCACGGCAAGATCTCGAGTTAGTCTGTGTCAGACATGCAGCCCAACGTCGGGAAGAGTCAGAACTCGCTGTGATGCGCGCGGAAATCCAAACTCAGGAAATGTCGACCGTATCTGATATCGATTTTTGTGCTTCTGATGTCCGATTCCATCGTGCTATCGCTGATGCAAGCCATAACCCTGTGCTCCAGTTTGCGATGTTCACGGTGATTGAAGCACTTCAACCAATCGAAAACATGGTGGTATTTCATGTGCGTCAACGTGACATGATCGTTAAGCAGCATAAGAAGATTCTCACCGCATTGCGCGAGCGCAAAGCGGCCGCCGCAGCACAGGCGGTTACTGAGCAGATGGAGTATCTGCGTGCACGTTTTGACGAAGCTCACGAACTGAGGCGTCAGCGTATTTCCGCCTAGGACGAAAAGTATCATTCGCTCGGTTAGATGTGACGAAAGAAAATACCGGGTTCTCTATTGTCGGAACGCAAGCGCTTGGTCTCGCCGAGCGCCGCATTGCCCTGCTGCACGGGAATCTTAAGGGCTTAGTCCGGATCTGGCCGGCAGTTGGCACCCCCCGACCCGGAATTCAAACTCACCCCGAATCAACCAAGAGATTTCAGTCACTTCGAATATGGCGACATCAAAACTGTTGAGATATGCCGCTATTTCGGGCTCCCTTTTTAAGCCCCAATTGATTCACCTCTAGATCTCAGATTCGTTGCTGCGCCCGTATGAGCCCTGGGTTTGTCCGAGCTTATTAATCGCGTCGCGAAACCGGTTCATAGCCGTCGCGCCATCAAACGAATGGGGAAAAACGAGCGGCGAGGGCCCGCACACGATTTTAAGATTAATAAAGGCCGGCCCCTTTGCTGTCCAGACCTGGTCACAAACTGCGTCCAAAGCCTCTTCAGAGGTCGCAGTACAGGTTTGTGAGAAACCGCAGGCTTTGGCCACTGCCTCCAGATCCGTCGGCCCAGCGGTTGCGGTGGACTGGCCACCCGTTTCACCATAGGACTCGTTATCAAGCGAGACGATCGCCAAATTCGCCGGGGCCTTATTGGCTATTGTTGCCAGGATGCCCAGGCTCATTAATAGCTCTCCGTCTCCGGCGAACAAGACCACCCGTTTATTCGGCTCGGCCATTGCAAGGCCCAATGCAAACGGCGCAGCCTGACCCATAGCCCCAATAAAGCCAAAGTGAAGCGGGTTGTCGCCGGTTGATGCGATATCCCAGGTTGGACTGCCCAGACTCGATACCGTCAATGCATTGTCCGGACGGTGCCTCAGAAGACGATCAACCAATGTGCGGCGCTCGAGCATGCTCTCAACCTTCCTTAAACTGTTTCGCACCCAGCATCTGCTGGGACAGCAACACTGCTGCTGAGCGGCGCGTGGTGAACGCAAAATCCCCTGCGGCGTCGACCGTCTCAGCCACGTGCTGTTCTTCCGTAGCGCGGAAGACCTCTACATGCATAGCTTCAAACACCTTCGGGGTGGCGAGGCCCATTGGAATCTGCCAGGGAACAAATTCCTCCCACTCGCCACGCATAGACACAATCGTGAGAAAAGGAATTCGGCAAATCTCAGGCAGGGCCAATGCGTTGATGCAGTTACCGACACCACTGGATTGCATCAATAACACGCCGTTACGCCCGCCGGCCCAGGCCCCGCACAGCAGTCCGACCCCCTCTTCCTCGCTCGTCAAGGTGACAACGTCAATCTGATCGTGTCCTTCAGCCAAGCGGATCAATGCGGCATGGCCTGCATCAGGCACATGGGCCACCAGGTCTACATTCTGGGAAAGCAGTACGCCAATAATTGCTTGTGGCCAATCACAGGAAATACTCAAAGTCTCATTCCTCGTTGCTGGGGCGTATCTGGCGTTTCTGGTGTAACTCAAGATTACCCATCCAGCATGCCATAATCGCCGATACTGACATGCTGAGCCTAATCCTTTTAGGCCGAGATAAATGAAAAGGCCGGGGGACCAGGATTCGAACCAGGGTTGGCGGAGTCAGAGGGTGCTGCTTCATCAATAACGCCTATATAACTGTGGGGATAGATCCGAGGCCTCTGATCAAACAGGCCAGCGGGCGGCGCCCGGGCTTCTGGCTAACACGGTGGGCGCGGTGGTTTCGACTTTGTCCTTCAGATGCTCGAGAATCCGTTTGATAACGGCTGGGGCTTTATCAAGTTCGTGATTCAGTTGCTGCGGGAGGTCATGCGCCTCAAACATTGATCCTTAACGAAAGCGCGCCAACACGGTCCGGGCGGTTTCCATGACGTGTTCGGCCGGGGCCTTGGGCGGGGGTGCTTTGCGGCGCTCGGCCAGGTCGGCTTCGATCCTTTGAAACAGATCCTGATCCTGTAACCCACCATTGCTGAGCGGGATGTTCGGACCCAGGTAGCGCGAATTCCAAACCTGCGTGCGGCAATTGTCGACCGTGTGCTGTTCGGCCAGAAACTGCCCTTTGGGGCCAAGTTTTCGCATCAGATCGGTGCCGATCTGATCATCGCTGACGGTCATGCCTTCCCACATTTTACGCAGCATTCCGGCCTGATCGTCACTGAACAACAGCGCGGTTTCTGAGAAAGTCAGGCCCTGATCCAGGGAGCCAAGATAGTCACAGGTCGCCGGGCGGTGATAAAACATGTTCATGGTGCTCGCCGAAATTTCCCAGACGGCGTCCTGGTTGAAACGGCGCGCAACGCTACCCCCACCCGAAGCCGTCAGCGATGGGAATCCAAGAGAACGGCGCACCTGAGCCGCAGCCATGTCGGCCATCGACATTTGCGTAAAACTGCCGATTGCACCGGTAGCCGGCTCCATGAAAAAGACATCGCAACCCCCCATGCAAAAACTGCCTTCTCCCGCCAGCTGGCCAAGGACAATAGCGGCAAAATCAGTCATCAGACAGTGGGCTAAACATCCCGCAAGCGTGATCGGGGCCGATGCCCCGCCAATCGCCAGTGTGCCCACGCTCACGGGAATGCCCGCACGCACTGCAGCGAGAATCTGGTCGATATGGATCTGGGCAAACTGCACGGGCAGTGGAGTCACGAGATGCAGGAAATATGGCTTCTCCTTAAGAGCCTGAGCGCTGCCCCTGAGCGCGGTGGCGATCTCAATCACAGCTTCCAGAGACACCGGGGATTCACACAGATATTCAAGCGGTTTAGTGGTGTTCTCCATCATGCAGACAAATTCGTCGATCTCACCGAAAAGATTCGACTCAGCAACGTTTTTGACCGAAATGCAGACCGCATCTATGTTGGGCAAACCATCTGAGAGGCGGGTGATTTCAGCCAGATCTTCTCGGGTTGAAGGGCGCGGCTCACCCGTTTTCTGATCATAAACTGCGATGCAGGTCATGCCGGGCATGAACTGGGTGTGCTCACGATCAATCGTGATCGAGTTTTTCCCGTTGCGGTCAAAAAGCGTTGTCTGCCGACTGGTGGTTTCCAGCGCGCTTCGGGTTACGGCTTCAGGGATTTTGACAACGCCGTCTGTGCCCACGTCACAGCCTGCATTCCGTAGCAGATCGTCTGCCTCGGTACCTGGCTCAAACACGATGCCTGAGCTGGCCATAAGGGCAATCGCGGTGTCGATGATTCTGGTCACCTCAGCGTTGCTCATGAACCCATAGGGGGGCGTTGGCCCGGCATGGCGCCCGCGATCTCTGGGCGCGGTAATGGAGCGATTCTTTTTTTTGCGAAGCTTTGCGCGGCGCATTGGTCGAATTAGTCGGAACAGCGCCCTTTTTGCTCGGGCTCAACAGTGGTTTGAACGGTTAAAGGTGCGCTGGAAATGATCAACGTATTGGCCTGAATCGGGCTATTGAATCCTGAGGCGCTGCTCATAGAGTTCCTGGTAGTAGGGTAAACAATATTGGTACGCTCGTTTCAGATGTTCATGGTCGTCAATCTTGGCATAATCGTTTTCTTTCCGCTCTTTGAATCCCTCACTGGATTGGGTGTAATCATGCCAACCCCCTCCCCACTGAATAATTTCGGGTTGCACCCCCGGGCTCCATTTCATCGCATCCTCGATGAAAGGTATATCCACAGCCTGACAATAGGCCTTAACAGTGGTTTGGGGTCTTTGTACTAGGTCATCCGAATCGATTAAGACAGGTGCTTGTTGGGTCAGTGCCTTCACGGTTTCCAGGATCTGAGTCAGTGCGGCATATCCAGTTTCTTCCAAGCTAAAGTCAGGCCAGTTATGGAACAGGGAGGGAAGCATCTTTGCGGGATGCCTGATCAGGAAGCTGCTCTCAAAGTGAGATAAGAATTTTTCATTAGCGGCAGGCATGACCTGATAACTCAAATCCTTGAGAAAGACGGGCTGCTGTTCTCGTTCCTTTTTCAACCTCTCCAAAACAACACCAAAATTGTACTGTGAGTCAGGCTCGATATCGGGATAACGGGTTGTATCACGACGTTCCTCACTGAAGTAATAAGATTTCCCAAAGGGCTCGTCATGGACTGAATGGTCTCCTCGTTGTCGCATCATTCGTTCAAATGCCGTGGAAGCAGACCTGGGAACTGCCCATAGCGCTAGTATCTTTTCCATGGTTTGGCATCCTTTGTTGGAGTTGTTTATTAAATATTGATATCGCCCTATCAAGATCAAGACTTAGTAACTGGGTGGGGTTATCACCCAAATAACGACGGTCACTTCGTCAGACGGATTGTCATACCAGTGCGGCTTGTCGTTCTCAAAAGCAAAGCTGTCTCCGGCTTCTAAAACAACCTCCCGGTCGTCTACCCACAAGCGAAGCTGGCCCGAAATGACGATCCCAGCTTGCTCGCCCTGATGTGAAAAGGGCTCCGAGCCACTGGTGGTCCCAGGGGGGAAGATACATCGCAACAGTTCAATCTTTCGGCGCAGGTTTGGCGATAAAAGTTCATCGGTAATACCGCTGTTGAACTTCAGATGGCGGCGCTGGTTCGCTCTGACCACGATGTCCTGCAAACCATTATCACCCGCAGAGACCGGTGAAAAAAACCAGCTCACGGTTACACCTAACGCCTGGCTGATCGAGTAGAGCGCCTTTACAGAGGGGTTTGATATTCCGCGCTCGATCTGGCTCAGGTAACCTTGGGATAGTTCCGTAAGCTGGCCGAGTTCGGCGAGCGTAAGATCACGCGCTTTTCGCAGATCCCGTATCTCGCCGCCAATGCGCTCATCGCCCTCAAGAAGATCAGCCACATTAACGCTCTGTTGACCCGCTTCAGCAAGTTCAGACCGGTTTGATGGCCTTACCGGTCTCGGCAGTTTCTTGGTTTGGTTCATATTTCAAATTACCAGTGACGATCAGTAACGCCACAAAATTCGGATCGTTTCAGCATAACCTTCGGGCAATGATATTGAGAATACCCCGCTGCCTGCATTTTCTATCAAGAATATTCCGCAACCGCTCTGGTAACCCTCTTTTCCTGATCTGGCGAAAGAAGCGTATCCGGACTTTCCTGAAGAATCTGACTATATGCCTGATTTGCTTTTTCCAGGAGGCTGGTACTTCCGCGCTCTTCCCAAGCACCCCTTGATTCCCAGCTCATGTATTCGGGCGTCCACAACTTACGGAAATTCTTGAAGGTCTCAGCATGCGTGAGAAAATTTCCCTGCGGGCCGACTTCCATAATGCTATCGATGGATAATGCTTTGACGGAGAATTCAAAGCCCTTGCGAACGTGCATGGCCCTTGAAAGGGTATCACTGTCCAGGATCAACTTCTCATAGGACAACGTCATAAGATCATCGAGCACGCCCATTGCCTGGGGCCAGATACCGCCTCCGATCAACCCGGACAACAGAGCGCTCATTCCGGTTTCCATGCCTGCCTGGTAATCGGTATCTTTTGCACTGTTAATTCCAGTCATGGTACGGATCGGAATGTCATAGAGCTCGATTGCCGTCTGGATACAGGGTCCGTGGATCATCATCGCATCAGGACTGCCGCCACCAAAACTGGCGTCCTGCATATATCCGGCGGTGGATGCAACAGAATAAACCACTGGGCAGCCGGGCCGAACGCACTGGGCCAGAACGATGCCTGAAAGGATTTCAGTATGCTGCAACAGTGCCGTTCCCAGGGGGTGAATTGGGCCAGTGATACCGGCCATGATGCAGGAGGTGATCAATAAAATCTGATTCCTCGATGCATACTCTATGATGGTATCAATAGTATCTTCTGGCATAACCAACGGGGACAGTGCGGTGCAAACAGCCGCCAGATAATGGCCTTTGTCCCAAATACAACTGTCGCCCGTTGCAGCCTCATAGAATCCCAAGGTCTGCCTTATCAGCGGCTCTTCCAAACAAAAACCAAGGATGGGCTTGTTGGTATGCCGCAACATCGACTCCATCATGACGAGGTACTTTCTTTCGGGCGGCAACTTTCCAATATCAATAGGCAGACCTCCGTTAATACTGAAGATCTCTAACGTATGCATCAATTTGATCAGATTTGCATAATCGGTTTCGTCCGCTTCCCTCCTGCCATTCTTGATGTCCTGGATGAATACCGGGCCAACGGCCGGTGACACCAATGGCTCGTGCTTTACGGTAACGGAAGTTTCATCACCAAACCCTTTCCAGGGGAACTCTTTCGGGCAACTCTCCAACGATTCTTCGACAAGTCCCCGGGGAATACGGGCCAAATTACCCTCAACACCCGCACCATGCTTTCTTAGAAGATCTAAAGCCTCCTCTTTGAAGAACCGGACTCCTGCCTCCGAGAGGATTCTTAACGACGCCTCATGAAATTCCATGCACTGATCAGAGCTCAACATTCTAAGCCGCAGTGGCTTGAGGAGCCGAGCTTCTGTCTCTGACTGGGCTCTTGCTTTACGGCGCCTCATTGCACTGCGCTTCTGAGGAGGCTGTTCTTCTCGACCAACGCCTTCAATTGGTTCATCCTGCTGCTGTCAGGCACTTGCAAATCCGGATTTGGATATTGTTTTCCAATATATTGATATTTCGTAATACCGAATTTGTGATAAGGCAGTAGTTGGTAGTCTTTTACTGTCTTGACCTGTTTGAGGAATTCCAGGATTTCCAATATGTCGTCATCGGTATCATTAAAACCCGATATAACCGGTGTTCTTACGATAACGGGCTTATCTGGAAAATGGGTTGCAAGGTGAATCAGATTTTTCAGTATCAAGTCGTTCGAAAACCCAACGAACAATTTGTGCTTTGTGGGGTCCAGACTCTTGATATCGTAAAAGACCAAATCTGCGTTCCGGACTGTCTTGGACAGGTTCTTCCAGGACCCATATCCGGCCGTTTCGACAGCAGTGTCAATTAGCCTTTCTTTGCAGCTCGATAAAAGACAACTAACGAAGTCCGCCTGCATGATCGGTTCACCCCCGCTCACGGTGATGCCACCACCGGAGCGGAAGTGAAAACCACCGTCTTTCTCTACATCATCGACTACTTCCCGCACCATCATTTTGCGGCCGGCCATTTCCAGGGCGGTCACCGGACATGCGACAGCACAGGCGCCACAGTGATTACAGAGGGGCCAGTCGATTCGGGCCTTGCCTTTCCCGTTAGCTTTCAGCGCCCCTTCAGGGCAGGAATCTGTGCATAGCCCACAAACATCAAAGCCCAGACACAGCTCCTCTTTGAGCAACACTTGAGGGCTTTTCAAGCGGGACTCTGGATTCGAGCACCAGACGCATGCCAGCGGGCACCCCTTCAAGAATACAATGTTCCTAATGCCGGGTCCGTCATGGAGGGAAAACCGTTGGATACTAAATACCCACCCGGACTTTTCCCAACGCTCCAAAGAGGCGTCTGATCTATCTTCCGGCTCGGCCATCAACAAGATGCGCCATGTTCCATTCGATTAATAATCTCATTTTGAAGATCGAGCGAAAGATCCACGAAATAGGAACTGTATCCCGCAACCCGAACCAGCAAATTCCGGTATTTTTCAGGATTCTTCTGTGCCGCAACCAAGGTGTCCCGGTTAATAATATTGAACTGGAGGTGCCAGATCTTGAGGTCACACCAGGACCTGATGAGAGCTGAAAGCGCCTTGGTCCCCTCCTCTCCGGCCACAATCTGGGGAGTCAATTTCATGTTTAAAACACCTTCTCCACCTTCAGCATAGGATGTTTCTTTTTGATGGGCGATTGACAACAGAGATGCCGTGGGCCCCAATCTGTCGCAACCCTGCGAAGGCGACATGCCTTCAGAAAGCGGTTGATGCGCTTTGCGGCCGTTGGGAAGCGCGCCGACAATTCTGCCGAGCGGCACATGGGATGTCACCGGCACATAGCGGACATCCAGTTTGCCGCCGGAAAGATTGGTGTATTCATGCGACAGAGACCGGAAGAAAGCCTCTAATTCGCTGCCGATGTTATCAACGTACGGATCGTTGTTCCCGAACTTGGGAGCCTGGATACATCTCTGCTCAGTCAACTGGTCAGAAAAATCCGAATCAAGCGCATCGAGTATCCTTTCCATGCTGATGGATTTTTCATCGAACACAAGCTTTTTCAGTGCTGCAAGCGAATCGATTGCAGTACCAATCCCGATGGGGTCCCAAAACCCGGGGGCGATTCCACCTTCAACCTGACCTTGCTGCATGTCCACTGCCTGTTCCATACAAAGGTCATGAAGACACGATTGCAACGGCGATGCAAAAAAGGAAGGTCGAAGGGAAGCGTGGATTCGATCCTGAATGAAGCAATGCCTGACCAGGAACCTGACCTGCTCCTTAAACGCATTCATCATGTCTTCAAACGTGGCAAATGATTTTGGATCGCCGGTGTCGAGGCCGAATTGTTCATCCCCGATCTTCTTGATTCGCCCTCTGTGAAGTGCCATTTCCATCGCCGAACCGAGATTGATATACATATTGCCCGTCATATAAAAATCCCTGTTTACCAGACGAACCTCGGTGCAACTTGAAACACAATAATCCCTTACTTCTTCAATACTCGCCCCTTTTGCCAGAAGGAAGGGGATTACTGCTTCATCATTGAGTAATTTTGGAAAGCCGGTTCCCTCTTTGATCAACTCGCATACCCCAGCCAACAGGCGATCCGGTGTTTGCGTGTGAATTCGCACGGCCAGATCCGGGTAATCAAGCGGAAACTCGATTTTCGATTGCAAAACGAGATAGGTTAATTCGTTGGTCGCATCCCGCCCCCACCGATCCTGTCCTCCAATCGTGGTGGCTTCGAAGTGTGGAACCCCCTCATTGTGAAATATGGCTCCCGATTGTTGTAAGGTCACATTCTGCGCCAGATTCACCCACAGATGCTCCAGATATTCCAGGACATCATCATCATCAATAGTTCCCTTCTCAATGTCGGATTGGTAATAAGGGTACAGGTATTGATCGATGCGCCCGTTGCCGATGGTTCCACCATGCATGTGCTCGAACCTGAAACCAACCTGGGTGAACCACTGCGATTGAATTGCTTCATAAAATGTTTCAGCAGGCTGGCCTGGAACCTTTTCGCAAACATTCGCGATCGCCAGCAGTTCCTCGGCCCTTTTACTGCAGGATTCATTTTTCGCCATTTCACGGGCCAGATCGGAATGCCTTTTTGCATAGTGAACGATTGCACGACACACAATCACCACTGATTTAAGAAAAGCCAGCTTCTCGAAGTTGTTTTCGGCGTCCAAAGGGTCCAGCCTATCTATCCTTTCCTGGGCTTCACTTTCTATCCCAATAAACCCTCGTTTCAGTACTTTTTCGTAATCCGGCACCCACTGCTGGGAACTTCTGTCCGTTGTTGAATCAATTACCGCATAACTCGGGCAATATGGATCGTCTTCCCTGTAGAGAACCTTGCGGGTATCTTCCGGCAAAAGATCGTAATTTATCTCGAAGATTGTTCTTCCCTTCCAATAGGGCAGGATCGTTTCCTTGACAACCTCGATATCTTCATCGGTAATCGAGAAACGCCCTTCTTTACGCGTCGGGAAAGTGTCGATACCCTTTTCCAGCCATGCTCCTCTCAGCTCTGGATACAAGATGCCATATCGTCCTGGAGGTCCACAGCGCCCAACGATCAATTCTTCATCCTGGATATGTATGTCGATATTGTGAAAAACATTCTCGAGTGCGAGTGCCCACCGCAATGCAACGGGTTTTCCCTCGGTTTCCCTGAAGGATTCCGTCATAAGCCGTGCTCTTTCAACCGTTATTCTCGGCTTTTCCTTGCGCATCCCTTTTAACATCCGATTAATTCGTCCCCGTTTTAATCGAGCCTCCTCGGTGGTCAGGAAATCATCTTCAGATTTTGCAATTCGCGATTCTTGAGCGGAAAGATTTGTTATTTCAGGTTTCATTTACTTGACCCCTCTGAGTTTGGTAGCCGGGCCGGCGATTCCAGTCAACACAGGCAGCAGCCAACCCGGGCCGGTGTGTCCAGCGCCATGATTTTCACTATTCCCTAGGCTTGAAGTTCGCGCCTCGAGAGCCTTCGGTAAATCTGTTTCAGTCATAATCAGTGCCAGCGTTTGCCACTCAGTTACCGGCAAATGCCTCGGCGTCCGCATACGGGAACCACCAAAAATCCTGGGGTTCGCATGCCGGGTCGATCATGACCGTTTTGGTTTGACGGAAAGTATCGATTCCCTCCGACCCAAGCTGACGCCCCATGCCGCTCAGCTTGGTTCCGCCGAACGGACAGGCGTCATTATCGAGCAGTGGTGCATTGACCCATACCATCCCGGCATCGATTTCCTCGGCGCCGCGGATCGCTTCGTTCAGATCCCGGGTGTACAAATTTGCACCGAGGCCGAACTTCGATCGATTGGCGAGTTCTATCGCTTCGTCAAAACTGCTGACCCGACAGATTGGTGCAGCAGGACCGAAAGTCTCCTGGTTGAAGATATCCATGCCCGTATTGCAATCCACGAGGATGGTCGGCTCCACAAACCACCCGGCATTGAACTCCGGCGGTCTTCCGCCGCCCATTGATACCTTTGCTCCCTGGGAAATTGCATTGCTGATCGTTGCTTCGTAGCGATCACGTTCCCTGGACGAAACCATTGGGCCCATGTCGACCTTATCGAGCCCGTTACCCACACGAATTTTCTTGACCTCGTCAGCAAGCTTTTCGACAAACTCGTCGTGAATCGCTTCATGAACGAAGAATCGTTCCGCAGATACACAGATCTGCCCGCAATTCATGTATGCCGAAAATGCGGCAGCACGGGCGGTCAGCTCAATCGGAGCGGACGGCATAATAATGAATGGATCATTGCCCGATGTTTCAATCAATGAAGGTTTCATCATGCGCCCACAGGTTTCAGCAACCGCTTGCCCAACGGGGACGCTTCCCGTAAATGCAACCACGTGAGTGCCTTCGTGCTCAACAATGCCGCGACCGGCAGTGGGCCCACCGCTAATCACCTGGAAAAGACCCTTCGGCAGCGCATCGAATGCCTCGGCGAATAACATCGTACAAAGCGTCGTGTATTCGGATGGCTTGATAATGACGGAGTTGCCCGCCGCCAACGCCGCTCCGGCTTCCCAGGCAAGCAGCACAAACGGATAGTTGAACGGCAAGATCAGCGCCGCAACACCATAGGGTTGTTTGATCGTATAATGAAACTGACCTTCCGTAGCGTTCCCCATCACATGCCCACTTTCGCTACGCGCGACTTCAGCACTGTAGCGAAGTGAGTGTGCCGACCAGTCAACTTCGTCAACCGACTCCTTGTATGTCTTTCCCATTTCGCGTGTAAGCGCCTCGGCAAATGCCGCCTTTTGCGCCGTCATCTTGTCCGCGACCTGATGCAGGATATGGGTGCGCTCAAGGGCAGCCAATTTGGCCCATTTCTTTTGCGCACTGGCCGAACGTTCGACAACTTCGTCGATTTCTGTCAACGTCGTATCGGCTATCTCGCCAATCTTTTCTTCAGTCGCCGGGTTGATCACGTCAAACCTGTCGGACGATGTGCTTGAACGATAGTTATCGCCGACGAACACTTTACCGCTCAGATCGTCAAATTTTCTCAGTACATCAGACATGGTTATCTCCGCTCAATCTTATGATTTCACTCGTGAATTTGCCGGATCGAAGAATGGTGCGAACTGCACGGTGATGAGGGATCGCCCGCAACCTCGACCCCGAAGGACCCGCTGTCGATGATCAGCACCTCAACATGGCCGGGAATCGACATTGCGGGGCTCCAGGTTAGGACTAAAATCACAATTATCAATATTGTGAAGAATTATACATAAAAATTCACAATTATGAATATACGGTTCCGTTTATCTACTCAAGGATCAGGCTTAGTGAATCTGGGCCCTTTGCGGCTGGGTAGTTATCCATTGATGCAGAACCATGATTAGTTATGAGTCAGGCACCAAAACTCCCAATGCCGGTCAGGCCATCAACCAGTATGGATTTGTCGCAACGGATAAACAAAGCGTTAATGTGGCTAATCGCCTCGCGGCAATGAACGGATTGCTGAAGAGATGCAGGATCTGCGAAAGACGCGTGATTTCACGCTCACCAAGCTCAGTCAACTTACCGCGCTATCTCAAGGTTACTTGAGCCAGATCGCGCTGGAATATCAAATCCCTCGATTAAAGACGCTTCATTCGATCAGACGGACACTGGGTGTCACCATAAGCTGGTTTTTCTCACCGGCCTCGACGGGTGACGCGGAAATGTTGTGAGCCATCCAGAGTCATAAGGCTATGTTAATGCGCGTGTGTGCCCCGATAACAGGAGTGGGGGCCGGTCAATACGGCAGATAAAACTGCGTGAAGACTGCGTGAAATAAAGACTCTTCGGTATCTCTCCGAAAACCTTTAGCAACGAGGGGTTAAATGGCTGGGGGACCAGGATTCGAACCTGGGTTGGCGGAGTCAGAGTCCGCAGTCCTACCGCTAGACGATCCCCCAGCAAGGGCTGGATTCTAGTTTATCCGTCTTATCAGTCCAACCGGCCGATTACTCGTCGACTTAGCAACCGCTTGAAGAAGATCTCCCAGACCGCCGGCGCTCGCATGGTTTGCCCATGTGAGGGTGTACATAACTGCAAGTGCGCGGAACACCACAGGCAAGGCAGTGCCAGAGGATAGGATTGTCACGCCACCCCCAGCAGCAGGTTGTTGCAAACCATGCTTGACATCCTGCCCTTTTACCTCATGGAGATAAGCATCTTACAGCCCGCCGACCCCACGAATTTCAGGCAGTGAGCAGGCAATCTGTTACATCTCAATCTCGACAAAGACACCCGCGGGCAGGTCGAACGAATCCACAATGGTCATGACTGGCCCATAGCTTTTAGCCTGGAAGTCAATGCGGTAGGTACCCGGAGCGAGCGGCATCGGGCCCCAGCTGTTATTGAGTTTCACACTCAAGTCAGCATCCTCCGGACCATCAAGCCGGATGAATTCGATCATTCGGGGCTCTTTTGATCCCTCCTGGGGAATAAACCCGACTCCCGTATTGAGGGGAAACTTGGTGAGCTTTCCTGGGGTGATCTCTACGGTGCCGAGGATTGAATTGGTGCTGCCGTACTCAGACTGCCGATAAACAACACGATAGGTACCAAGCGGCACCAGATTCGGTTTGAAGTCGCGAAACCAGGCGACTTCCTGGTTGTTATCGTCAATGAGACTCCAGTGTTTCAGTTTCTCCGGGACCCAGTCCGCTCGAACCAACTGCAGACCATGCGCAACCGTGACCGCGTTCAGTTTATCGGGGAGAATTTCGACTTTACCGAGGTTGACCGTGCCGGAGCCGTACTCCACCTGGTGCCAGAGCAGTTCATAGGATCCCGGCGGCACCAACTGCTCATGGAATTTGCGATACCAGATATACGGATCACCAGGCTTGTCAGACGTGCTCTGCAGCCCCCACCAGCGTGGCCGCTCCACCCACTGCGGCAGGTTCAGCCGGATGCCCGTCTGCAGGACGACCTGGGTGGTCTTGCCCTTTTCGACCTCAATCACGTCGCCCAGCGTTTGCGGGTTTGAAGCGTACTCGGTCTGGAACCAGACGAGTCGGTACGATCCGGCCGGTACGGACTGCGGCTCCACGTCTTGATTCTTGAACCTGTAGATCTCCTCTCCCGATTCAGGGTCCGCCAGCGCCCAGTAGCGGGGTTTCTGTACCCAGTCCGCGGGAATCAGTTTTACCGTACCCGGCCCCGTGGCCTGAATCTTGATCGAAGTCGAAGACGACGCAACTTCCTGCTCAATCGGCTCTGGTTCCGGAACCGGAGTGAGTTCTACTTGCTCGACAACGCTCTCTTTCACGGCTGTCAGTGCATCGAGAAGATCGGCTGCGTTGCCCGCGGTAAAAAAGGTGCCGCCGCCCGCTTCCGAAATGCACGCGAGTTTCTGTTCCTGATCCTTCGTCAGGCCAAAACCGACCACGTGCATCACAAAATTGATTCCTGCCGATTTCAGTTCTGAAGTCAGGGCGCACGGGTCCTTACCGCAACTTTCCAGGCCGTCACTGATAAGAACGACGGTAGACCGCCCCTCCTCGCTTTTGAGACGTTCCACCGTCTGCCGGATGGAGTCGGTGATAGGGGTTTTACCCATCGCACTTAAGGTGCTGATACGCTCCTGGATCCCGTGCTTGGCCATCGGATCAAGGCTTTTCAGCGGCACAATCTCTTCGATATCTGAACAGTCAAATTTACGGCGATGCCCGTAAGCCGTTATCCCGGTACGAATCTCTGCCGGCGTCTGCTCGATCAGACTGGAGAGTGTCTCCTTGGCGATAACAATCCGGGGTTTACCCTCAACCCGCTCCCACATAGACCCCGAGGCGTCAAGAATGAAGTAAAGAACATTGTCTTGAGCGGATACTCTGGGCGCAAACAAAACGGCTGTGACAATCAGGATGGCTGATAAAACTGAAAAGAGACGAGCCTTCATTTCTTATCCCTCCGACAGAATTTTCTGACCTGGACAAACCCCTTCGAGTTATCCGAGATACATTCACGGAAAATGTAGCATAGATTCAGAACTGGCAAAACTCGATTGGCACCAACTTGACTTTGCGCAAATGCCGGAACATATTGGTTTTCAGTGCTCTTTATGGGCTTTTGTGAACGGTGAGATAACCGGGAAATTTACCCAATGAAACAGTTCCCTGCTGCATTGATGCTCGTCTTTATTGTCGGCTTCATTGGTACTCCTCCTGAAGCCATCGGTCAAAGCGCTAACACAGCAGAAGACGCGTGCAAAAAAGCCCTTCGCGCCGACAAGTGGCTTGAGCAGTACAAGAATCAGACGCTCTGCTATCAGGCGGTACTTGAGGGTAGCTCCTACGCCCGCAAGATGCTGCATCGATCCTCGTTCTTGGTAGAACCCGTCCTGCGCCTGTACCTTGACGTCGCCATTGCCGCATCAATGCCGGACCTTGACCTTGGGTCGACAGAACGCAAACGGCTGCAGCGGCAGCAGACGCGCTTCTGGAAAAAGAGCAAGAATGCCGATCTTGACCTGCTTTTCCTTGAGGACAACAGCGGATTTCCTTATCGTCTCTCAAAGGTAACGCAGAAACAAAAAATCGCCGAGGTCATTGTTCACTTCCAGAAAGGGCTCAATACAGATACGCAATCCACGCCACCGAGCGCTACTGCCGGCCGCTATCTGCTGAGCAGGCCAAACAGGACCTGGCTGATCGATGACTTTGAGCCTGTAGATATGAAATTGGAGATCAACCAGATCGGCATCTGGTTAAGTGATTACGTGAACTATGCACGCTCGGCCTATGGCAACGACATAGACCCGAACTTCATCGCACTCGCCAGCGAGGCTGGCCTGTCGCATTTCTGGCTTAGCGGTGAGCCGGGTCAAGACGCTGATTTCCTGCGCAGGAATCATGGTCGGGGCTGGGGTGGAGTACCTCCAGCGATTCCATCCCCAAGTGCAGATACCGACCCCGGTGTGCTCATTGACATTGGCTTCTTCAAGGACCGATCAGGCGCGTCCGGTTCGTCCTTGGAAGACGACCCCAATGAACGTGCCCGTTACCAGGTTGTCAGAAGAAATGGCCGATGGTTTATCGCTTCTTTTGAAGAAATCGACGCCGCCGAGCCTGACACGGATCAGCAAACTGCGGAAGATTCACAATCGAAGCTGGATCCCGACAAGTTTATCAGCGACACCCTGCTCTACATTGAGAGCCTGGTTTCATGCGCACCAAACACCTATACCTATACCCATCCCATGATTCCTGGGTTTACCGGTAAGAACATCATCAAGGGCTCTGACCAGGGTAAATGCCTGATACAGATCCATATGCCGGGAGACATGATCATGGAATGCGCCGCCTCAGAACGCCATGTTGAACTGCTGCGCAACCAGACAGCGCTGATGCTGAAGGAGTTACAGGAAACCGGTGTGTATGAATTCTCGATCGAGATCGATCTTGGTAGCGGTGTCAGCTCCTCTGAGCTAAGCAATCTGATGGGCAAGGAGTGCCAGTGGTGATCAAAACAGTGGTACGGCGACCAATGAGTGTGTTGCCGTCGACGCCCCAGTCAAGCCTGCTCGTGACCGAAACCCCGAAAATAACGAGCTCCGAAGGCGATATGCTTGAGCTCAATTCCCGGCTGCATGCCCGAGTGCCGTGGCAGATGGTCTTAATGCGAGTATCGACGGACCCGTGAGCGTTACCATAGAAGGCGCCAAAAACGTCCCCGCGGCCCAGACCACGTATCTCGAAAGCAGGAGTACCCGGGCCCGAAGAGCGGGCCGGAAGAATCAGCGCTTGGAGTACTGAGGCGCCTTGCGCGCTTTGTGCAGGCCGACCTTCTTGCGCTCGACCTTGCGTGAGTCGCGAGTGACAAACCCGGCTTTGCGCAGGGGTTCACGCAGGGTCTCGTCATAACTCAGCAGCGCGCGGGTAATACCGTGGCGAATTGCACCGGCCTGGCCCGTACCGCCGCCACCGGTCACGCGGATCGTGATGTCGAGTTTGTCGTTGAGCTCAGCGGTATCAAGCGGCTGGCGGACAACCATTCTCGCGGTCTCGCGGCCGAAGTATTCGTCGAGGGTGCGGCGGTTGACCGTAATGTTGCCCGAACCGCGGGTGAGATAAACCCGGGCCACTGATGACTTGCGCCGGCCCGTTCCGTAATGAATTTCGCCTGTCTGTGCCAATGTCTTCGTCCTTTATCGCTAATGTCGCTGATCGAGGTGCTGCTAGATTTCCAGCACCTTGGGCTGCTGGGCCTGATGGCGGTGTTCCGGTCCCGCATACACCCTGAGTTTTGCAAACATCGCTCTTCCGAGCGGATTCTTGGGCAGCATACCTTTCACGGCACTTTCGATAACCCGCGTTGGATGCCGCTGGAGCTGTTCGCCCAATGCGACTTCTTTAATGCCGCCGGGGAATCCTGAGTGACGATAGTAGCGCTTGGCTTCGGCCTTATTGCCCGTCACCCGGATCTTCTCAGCATTCACGATCACGATGTGGTCACCCGTATCCACGTGCGGGGTGTACTCGGCTTTGTGCTTGCCGCGAAGCCGTGAGGCGACCTCACTCGCGAGGCGTCCCAGAACCTTGTCAGTGGCATCCACAACATACCAATCTCTCTGGACCGTCTCGGGTTTGGCGCTAAAAGTCTTCATCGCGATATCGGTTTTTTGCGCAAAAATGAGGCGCGGATGGTACTAGAAGCCCACCTTCGAGGCAAGCATTTTAACTCCGGACGGTCCCGAATAACCCTCTTTAATCCCCAAAACAGCGTTCGCGAGACGAAATGGCTGCCGAGGGCTCCCACTCCCTCAGCAGGTGCCGGAACGTCATCCCGGTGGGGAGGGATCGATCAGTTCTATCCAGTGGCGTACCGGTACGGTCGCCTCCCCTGCGAGGTGAACCAGACAACCTATGTTCGCGCTGACTATGACCTGCGGTTTATGTTGCTGCAAGTGCCCCAACTTGTTACCGAGCAGTTGCTCCGACAACGCTGGCTGCAGCAGTGAATAAGTTCCAGCTGCGCCGCAACAAAGGTGGCTATCAGCTACCGGCACCAATTCCGCACCGGCGGCCCTCAGCACGGCTTCTACCTTACCTCGAATAGCCTGACCATGCTGCAACGTACACGGCGAATGAAATGCAACCCGGATCCCAGCCGGTGCCTGCAATGGCCCATGCTCGCCGTCATAGATCACTTCGGCTATGTCACGGGTTAATTTCGATATCTGCCGGGCCTTTTCCGCATATTGCTCATCGTCAGCAAGCAATTCGGCGTATTCACGCACCGTGACTCCGCAGCCGCTCGCCGTCATGACGATGGCTTCGATACCCGCCTCAACATGCGGCCACCAGGCATCTATATTCCGGCGCATGGCTTGCCGAGCCTCTTCGCTGGCACCAAGGTGCAAACTTAAGGCGCCGCAACAACCAGTGCCTGGTACATTCTTTACTGACAGCCCGATCCGGTCGAGCACGCGGCAGGCTGCCGCATTGATGGCCGGGTCCATCGCCGGTTGCACGCAGCCCTCTAGCATAAGCACTTGCCGTGGGTGCCGTGAAGCTGGGCGGTCTCCAGTCGGCCGCCTCGGCGGTACCTGCCGCGCCAGGATATGCGGCAGTATTGCCCTGACTGTTCGCGCCGCACCCAGCATCGGCGCGAACAACGGTC
>CEPV01035793.1_pt1 | contig 19262 bp, 20 predicted proteins | sample 530451 | NCBI WGS metagenome assembly CEPV01 (sample SAMEA2620097, study PRJEB7988) | marine metagenome | isolation source: saline water (ENVO:00002010), including | reverse complement strand
ACAATATTCTGCCTTATTTCAGATTTAACTGGTCTTCCTTTTCCCATACCCCAATCTTAGAACAAATCATATTTATAGTTTTCTATATTGAAAATAAATATCAGTAGAAACATATTCAAACTTATAAATTTCAATAGAAACAATGTCAAAAATAAAAATAGTTATTTTAGGAATAAGCATAGCAATCATATTGGCATTCTTCTTTGGCTATGGGATAAACACATTCTACAAGCCGCCAGAACATAAAGATTACTGCAAAGAAGGAGAATTTTATCCAAGAGCAGAATTTTATCAAAAGCCAATAGTAGATGAATCTGAAAAATGTGAATATATTGAACCAGATGAATCTTTAAGGCTGGAATGTACTGAAAAAGAAGGTCAAATTACACCAAAAAGGGATGAAAATGGATGCATAGAAAGCTATTATTGTGAGATGTGCTATAAGGAATTTGACAATATAAGAGAAATCTACAATAGAAACGTATTCATAATAAGCGCAATATTGGGCATTATATCTCTATTAATAGGCGCCTTCTTAAAACTTCCATCAGTAAGCTCAGGAATTATGGGGGGAGGAATCTTAACAATTATCTATGGAACTCTAAGGTATTGGGGAAATATGCCTGATTACGGAAGATTTACCATTTTAGGTATTGCTCTGGCAATATTAATCTGGCTGGGTTATAAGAAATTTAAGAAATAGCTATTATCTTTTTCTCTTTAACTTTCTCTCCATTTCAGCTATTGCAATAGTTGTCTTAATAACAGTATCTGGATTTAAAGAAATACTGTCAATTCCGCATTTTACTAAAAATTGCGCAAAGTCAGGAAAATCCGACGGACCTTGCCCGCATATTCCTATCTTCCTCCTATTTTTCTTAGCTTTATGTATAACTTCATGAATAAGGTTTTTTACAGCAGGATTTCTTTCATCATACAACCTGCTAACAAGCTCAGAATCCCTGTCTAAACCAAGAGTTAATTGTGTTAAGTCATTGCTTCCAATGCTAAAGCCATCAAATATTTTGGCAAAATCATCTGCTAAAATAACATTGCTTGGAATCTCGCACATTACATAAATTTCCAAACCATTCTTACCCTGCGCTAAACCATATTTTTTCATCTCAGCAATAACCAGCTTACCTTCTTCAACAGTCCTGCAAAAAGGTATCATAAGCTTTATGTTAGTTAAACCCATCTCGTCTCTTGCTTTTTTCATTGCCAGGCATTCAAGCCTAAAAGCTTCCCTATAGTTTCCTGCATAATATCTTGAAGCGCCTCTCCAACCTAACATGGGGTTTTCTTCCTCTGGCTCAAACTCAGTTCCTCCAATTAAGTTAGCATATTCATTTGATTTAAAGTCTGACATTCTCACAATAACATCTTTTGGATAGAAAGCAGCTCCAAGCATAGCAACACCTTGCGCAAGCTTTTCCACAAAAAAATCAACCTTGTTTTTATAAGCATAAGTTAGCTTAGAAATAGTTTCTTTTACTTTCTTATCTTTAAGCTTTCCATAATGCAGCAAAGCCAAAGGATGAACTTTAATGTAAGAGCTTATAATGAATTCTTCCCTAGCAAGACCAACACCCTCATTGGGTATAAAAGAAAATTCAAAAGCCTGGTCAGGATTGCCAACATTCATCATTATTTTTGTTTTTGGCTTTTTTAATTTTTTCAAATCTACTTTATGTATTTGAAACTTTAATTTTCCTTTGTAAATCTTGCCTACTTCGCCTTCTGCGCAGCTTACTGTAACATCAGTTCCCGCCTTTATGGTTTCTGTTCCATTCTCAGTGCCTACAATTGCTGGAATCCCAAGCTCTCTGGCAATAATAGCAGCGTGGGCTGTTCTGCCGCCTTTATTTGTAACAATGGCAGAGGCAATCTTCATTATCGGTTCCCAATCTGGATCTGTTTTTTCAGTTATAAGTACTTCTCCAGGCTTAAAGTTTTTGATGTCTTTAACATTTTTTATTACCCTGGCTCTTCCAGATCCTATCTTTGTGCCAACCCCCAAACCGGTTGCAATAACATGGCCTTTCTCCATTAAGGTATACTTTTCAAGAACATTCATATTTTTTTGGCTCTGCACGGTTTCTGGTCTTGCCTGCACAACAAACAATTCTTTTGTTTTACCATCCTTTGCCCATTCAATGTCCATTGGTTTAAACTTTCCAGCTTGTTTTGAATAATGGTCCTCAATAATACAAGCCCATCTTGCAAGCTTTAGGATCTCATCATCATTCAACACAAATTTAAAGCGTTCTTTATTTGACACTTTGACATTTTTTACAGGATGTTTTGCTCCACTTTTGCTATAAATCATCTTTATTTTCTTGCTGCCTAGCTTCTTGCTTATAACAGCATTCAAGCCTTTCTTTAAAGTAGGCTTAAACACATAAAACTGGTCAGGATTAACTGTACCTTGCACAACATTCTCACCTAAGCCATAAGATCCTGTTATCAAAACAGCATCCTTAAATCCTGTTTCTGTATCGATAGAAAATATTACCCCGCTACTAGCAAGGTCTGACCTAACCATCTTCTGAACTCCAATAGACAAAGCAACATTAAAATGACTAAATCTTTTATCGACCCTGTAAGAAATTGCCCTGTTGGTAAATAAAGAGGCAAAGCATTTTTTGCATGATTCCAATAAAGCTTTTTCACCTTTTATGTTAAGATATGTTTCTTGTTGGCCAGCAAAACTTGCATCCGGTAGATCTTCAGCAGTTGCCGAGCTTCTCACAGCAACATCTGTATTTGCGCCATACTCCTTGCATAATTTTTTGTATGCGCTAACTATAGAATCTTCCAATTCCTGAGGAAGTTCTGCTTGTAAAATTGTTTCTCTTACTTTCCTGCCCCTCTCAGCAAGATTCCCCATATTATGTGTGTCCAAATCAGAAAGGATTTCTTTTATTTTACTCTTAATTTTAGCTTTTTTCAAAAGATACCCGTATGCATAAGCAGTAACAGCAAAACCATCCGGAACTTTAACTCCTTTTTTACCCAAATTCCTATACATCTCCCCTAAAGAAGCATTTTTTCCCCCTGCAAGAGGAACATCCTTTATTGTCAGATCTTTAAACCAAAGAATAAATGCCTTTTTTTTATTCATTAAATTAGCACCCCTCTGAATAGAAATAAAAATAAAGGTTATTTAAATGTTTTTGGTTTATGAGTTAATCAACTATATTTGTTTGACAGAGGATAACTCCCTAAAATCTTGATAAATGATAAAGTTGCTTCCATCTCACTTAAAGCTAACTTGACATTTTCACCATCTACATCGCCAATAAAGTCAGCATAAAATATATATTCCCATGGATTTTCCGGAATTGGTCTTGACTCTAACTTTGTAAGATTAATATTGTTTTTTGCCAACCTCTGTAAACAACTTACTAAAGCTCCGGGAAAGTGTTTTGTTTTAAATGCAATGCTTGTCTTCTCCTTTTTTAGGTTCTTCGGAATTTTTTCTTTTTTAACAAAAACAAAGAATTTTGTGATGTTATTTTTGTTCTTTTCTATTTCCTCTCCTAATATTTCCAATCCGTAGATTTTGGAGCAAAGTTCTGAGGCAATAGCCGCTTCCTCCATTTTATTTCTTTCCTTAACCAGTTTTGCTGCGCCTGCAGTATCATATTCAGGAACAGGTTCAATTTTCTGCTTTTTGATATAATCCTTACATTGCTCAAGTGCCTGTGGATGTGAATATACAAATTTTATATTCTCAACCTTATTGCCTTTATGTGATAAGAGATTATGCCTGATTTTAAGAAAAACCTCTGCAATAACATATAATTCCTCTTCCAATAACACACTATAATTCATAGCTAAACTGCCCGTAATTGTGTTCTCAAAAGGCAAGATTCCACAGTCTGCTTTATTTTTCTTTACAGCCTCAAACACCTCTTCAAATGTTTGATGGCCTACTGCTTTAACATTTTTGCCAAAATGCTTAAAAAGCGCTACCTCGCTGTATGAACCTTCAATTCCCTGATATGCAACCTTCATTTTTCCAGCCTCCTGTTAATTTCTACCATAGACCTAATAAAATTTTCTCTTTCTTTTTTTGAATATTTGTTGTATCTATTTATATCTTCAAAAAGCTTCCAAGTATCATTTTCTACCACTTTAAGAATTCTCAATAATCTTTTGTATCCTTCTGTATCTATATCCATCTCTTTTGCTCCATACTGCATCAAAGACCTGCCTATAAAATGAGGTAATAATAAGGACTTTGAAATTTCTTTATCATGGTCTTCCGAAGTAGCTTCTATGATGGTCAGTCCTTTTCTAACTAGATAGCTCTTAATACTTTTGTATCTATTATCAGGAATCCTTACCTTACATAAGACAATTTTTTCGCCTTCCAAAGAATCAAAAGCACTATCTGGGCCAAACAGGGGATGAGTGCCTAAAATGTGTATATTTTGAGGCAAAATTTTCTTCATTAGCTCCGCAGGATATTCTTTTACTGAGCAAACATCCGCAATTAATGATTCCTTCTTTACAAAATCTTTAATTTTTTCAAGGATATTTTCAAATTCTGAAATTGGAACGCATGGTATGATAACATCCATTGCACAAACTTCATCAAGCGATGCAGGAGTTGCGTTCATTTCCTTTATTTCTTTGCTTTTATCTTTCCGGGTATATACAAAAACCTCAAAATCCTTGGCCAGATATTTTGTTATTAATTTTCCAAATCTTCCAAAAGCGATAATGCCTATTTTCATAAAACCTCGGCCATATTTTCAAAACCTTTTTTTATCTCACTCTCAGGTATAGCATATGATATTCGTATATGGTTGTCATCACCAAAAGCACTTCCTGAGACAACAGCTACATTAGCGTCTTCAAGAATATAAGCAGCAAAATCAATAATTTCTTTTCCTTCTTTCCTAAGTTTTTCTATTATTGGAGTAAATTTTAGAGTCTCTGATTCTTTCACCGAATTTATTCTTTCAGAAAAATTCATTTTTCTTGTTCTCTTCTTGAATGTTCTAGAATAAGCTCATATAGTTTGGAAATAAAATCCTCACTTAATTTTTTTCCCTTTGCTTCTTCCTTTACTCTATTTAGGAGTTCTATTTCCCGCTTTTTGTCAAATATTGGAGCTTTATTGCTTTTCTTTATAATTGCTATTGCCTTAACTATGTCCATCCTTCTGCTTAATAGGCTAATAATTTCATTATCCGCTCTATCAACTTCCCTTCTTAGCTCATCAATCTCCATCGTTATCACATTGTGATTTATATCGTAAATAATGGTCGCATAAAACAAGAGCTGCCATTGCCTCGACAATTGGCACTGCCCTTGGAAGCACGCATGGGTCATGCCTTCCCTTAGCCTCTAATTTAGTTATTTTTCCTTCTTTAGTTACTGCTTGTTGTTCTTTCTTTATTGTGGAAGTTGGCTTAAAAGCTACTCTGAAAACAATAGGCATTCCATTAGAGATTCCTCCTTGAACACCTCCGGAATTGTTTGTTTTTGTCTGAACTTTACCACTCTTAATGATAAAAGGATCGTTATGCTCGCTGCCATACATATCAGCACCTGCAAAGCCAGAGCCAATCTCAAAACCTTTGGTTGCATTTATTGACATCATTGCTTTTGAAAGATCCGCATCTAATTTATCAAAAATTGGTTCCCCTAATCCAATTGGAACGTTCTTGACAACACACTCAATGACTCCCCCAACAGAATCTCCTTCTTCTTTTGCTTTTTTGATTAATTTGATCATCTCTTCTGACAATTTTTTATCAGGACATCTTATTATATTTGATTCAATGTTTTTTCTGGTTACAGTATCTGCATTAATATCTGCTGCAATATCCTTGATTTTTTTAACATAAGCTATTATTTCTGTTCCAAACTTTTCTCTCAAAATTTTTTTGGCTATTGTAGCTGCAGCTACATTTCCGGCTGTTAGCCTTGCTGAGCTTCTTCCCCCTCCAAAAGGATCCCTGATTCCATATTTTTTTTCATAAGTGAAATCAGAGTGGCTGGGCCTGAAAACTTGGGCTATTTCTTTATAATCCTTTTTCTTGAAGTCCTTGTTATGGATTATAAGGGAAATTGGTGTTCCTGTTGTTCTGCCATTAAACACTCCGGATAATATTTCCACCTTGTCATCTTCTTTCCTGGATGTGGTAATTTCACTTTGGCCAGGAAGTCTTCTGTCCAGGTCTATTTGTATATCCTTTTCACTAATCTTAAGCAGAGGAGGACATCCATCTATCACTGCACCAATCGCTTTTCCATGGGATTCCCCCCAGTTGGTTATCCTAAAAAGTTTACCAATTGAATTTCCAGTCACATTAATCACCTTCCATTTTAGCCAATAGCTTTGATTCCATTAGGTTAAAATCTGGATCTTGTCCTGTCCAGAGCTTAAATTGTCCTATAGCCTGGTAAATGAGCATTTTGTCTCCTGTAATTGTTTTACATTGGGATTTTTCTGCATTTTTAATAAATTTTGTCATAATAGGCTTATATACAATGTCCATAACTAATTTTCCATTTGCAAATTCATTTTCCTTCACTACACTACTATTAACATCAGGATACATACCAACACTAGTCGTATTTATTATTATCTCATTATTATTAATTAATTCTTTCATACTATTAATATTACCTAAATTAACCTTAAATTCATTAGCTAATTTCCCTGCTTTTTCTTTTGTTCTGTTTGTTATTGTAATAGTGGCATTCTCTTTTTTCAATCCATAAACTATTGCTCTTGCTGCTCCTCCAGCTCCGATAACAAGGATTTTTTTATTATCCAAACTGGTTTTTTCTTTCAAAGCTTCAACAGCTCCATAATAATCAGTATTATAGCCAATTATTTTTCCGTTTTTATTGACCAAGGTGTTTACTGCACCAATATTTTTTGCTATTTCATCAACATCATCTATGTAATTTATAATTTCTTCTTTATGGGGAATGGTTACCGCAGCTCCTGCAAGCTTAAATTCCCTGTAATTCTTCATAAATCCTGATAATTCCCCTTTGCTAACTTTAAATGGAACATAAACATAACCCAGACTTTTTTTCTTAAAGTTGGGGTTGTGCATATATTTAGACTGCGAATTTTCGGCAAATTCTCCAATAACTCCGAGTACCTTGGTTTTTGAATTAATTAAACTTGCATTATACACATCATTGATTTCCTTAACGCTTAATTGCCCCGGAGCTGATTCCTTCTCAATATCCAAAGATGCGAAAGTAATGCAGGAACCATACTTTGGAGCCAGGATTCTTGAAATCTGCCCCCTTATTCCCATACAAAAAGCAATTAAATTTTCTTTATTTTTCAATAAGTTAAATATTTCAAAATTATCATTAATGGAACTTGCATTAGTTGCAATTTTTATTAAATCCGGATTTAAATCATTAATTTGAGTATAAATTTTTTCTAATTCTTCTAATGATGGTGTTTCCTTAAAGTTATGATAAGATGCGATTATTTTTGTTTCCCTTTTATCATCAATAATTTTTTTTATATTTTTTAAATCAAACTCTACATCAATGAAATTACATTTTAATTCAGCTGATTTCTTTAATAATGATAGTTTGTCTTTTTCACTGCCTGAAAAATTTCCACCATCTTGTTTTTTTCTGCACGTTATGATAGTTTGTTTAGTTGAATTGTCTAATAATTTTTTTAACTTTTCATTATCAATATCCTTAATGAAATCTATCCTTAATTCTATTAAATCAACTTGCTTCTCAGCTTCCTTTATATCAATCAGTGCTTTTTCTACAGTATCTGCAGTGATTGGTATGCATATTTCAGTTTTCATTCTAATAACTCTAACATTTCATCTGAAACTTGTTTGGGTGTCTTGTTGCTTGTATCAATTTCAAAATTACATGCTTTTTTATAAAGGGGAATTCTAGCAGTTAAAACTTCCCCCACCTCATCAATGAAAGATTTGTTGCCGGTAATTGAAGGCCTTTCATGACTATCTTCTAATCTTTTGATTATAGTGTCGGAATCTGCCCTCAGCCATACAACCATTCCTTTCTTCCTCAAATTCTCAATATTTTTTTCATCTTCAACTACTCCTCCTCCGCAATCAATGATGGCATTTTCAGCGTTAAGTTCTTGGATTACTTTACTTTCAGTTTCTCTGAACTGTTTCCATCCATGTTTTTCAACTGATTCGTTAATTGAGCCGATTCTTTTCTTAATTTCTTCGTCAATGGATATTATTGGAAAACCTAATTTATTGCTTAATTCAGTTGCTATGGTTGTTTTTCCTGATCCCCTGTAACCTATCAAAATAATACATTTAGACATTTTTTATCTCCACATCAATTTCCTTTAATTTATCCCAAAATTGAGGAAAAGACTTATTGACACATTCTGGATTTTTTATCTTAATTCCGGATACTTTTAAACCAACCAAAGCAAAACTCATAGCCATCCTGTGGTCATTATGAGAATCAATAACTGCTGCTGTTAAATCTCCACCTTCAATAATAAGTTCATTATCTTTTGATTCTGCCTTAATTCCTAATTTTTGCAGTTCTTTTACAGTATCATTTATCCTGTCAGACTCTTTATACCGCAAATGTGCAATATTTTTGATTCTTGTAATGCCTTTGGCAAAACAGGAAACCACAGCTAAAGTCTGCACTGAATCCGGCATATCTGACATATCAACCTCAACACCAGATAAATTACTATTTCCAGTTACTTTTATTGAACTGATATTCTTCTCTATATCGCAACCCATCTTAGCAAGTATATCAGCAAAACCTGATTCCTGCTCTGATTCCATATCAAGATTGTTAATTTTAACTGTTCCAGGAACTATAGCCGCAGCGGCCAAGAAATAATTTGCAGAGCTCCAGTCAGCAGGAATCAAAAATTCTTTTCCGCTATATTTTTGTCCTGCTTTTACAATAAATTTTTCATATCCCTGCCTTTCAACAGAAACACCAAACTGTTTCATTATGCATATAGTCATATCAACATAATTTTTAGATACTAAATCAGTCTCAATCAAAATTTCAACATCCTTTTCAGCATATGGGGAAATTAATAATAAAGAGCTGATAAATTGACTGCTGACATCGCCTTTTATTTTTGTTATTCCTCCTTTAAATGTTCCACCCTCAACAACTATTGGTGGACAATTTTTGTTTAAGGATTTGCAATTAACTCCCAGATCACTTAAACTTTTTAATAAATCACCTACAGGCCTTTGTTGGATTCTTTTGCTCCCTGTAATTTTAACTTCTCCTTGTGATAATGCTGCAAAGCTAATTATGAATCTCATTAACGTCCCCGAATCATGGACATTTATTTCTTCAGTTGGATTTTTTATTTCTCCGTCAGTTCCTCTAATTTCTAAAATATTGTTTTCTTTATTTATACCAACACCAAATTGTTTTAATGCACCCATTGCAACATTGATATCATCATTCTCAGGAATATTTTTTATTATTGAAGTCCTTTCAGCAAGACCAGCTGCTATTAATACCCTATTTGCTACGTATTTGCTTCCAGGAACAGTAATCTCAGAATTAAGCTCTTTAATAGGCACTATCTCAATCATTTTTGCACATCTCAATAGCTTTATTAATTATGCCCCCATCTACTTCAAAAGAATAATTTTTGCCCTCGGATTTTATCGTGCCAATATCTTTAATTAAAACAAAATGAGGCTTCTCATTTAATGTTTTCTTGTCAGAAACCATATATCCAATTAATTTATCCGCATTAATATCTTTGTTAATTTTTGTTGGCAGTTTAAGCTTATCAAGAAGTGAAACAATCCTTTGTTCATCTGCTTGCAATATTCCGCATAATGCAGAAATTTTTAATTCCGCTGCTATTCCAATGCTTACACAAAACCCGTGTTTTATTTTATAATTGAAATGGGCTTCAAGTGCATGCCCTATAGTATGTCCAAAATTAAGTGTCTGCCTTAATCCTGATTCTGTTTCATCTTTTTCTACAACTTCCTTTTTCAGTTCTATGCTTCTTTTTATTATTTTTAACAAAACACCTTCATCTTTTGCCAAAATTTTTTCATAATCATTTTCTATAATGGAAAATAATTCTTTATCTGAGGTAATTGCAATTTTGATTACTTCAGCCAAACCGCTTAAAAATTCCTCATCCGGTAATGTTCTTAGAAAGTTCAAATCAGCAAAAACAGCACTAGGCTGCAAAACACTTCCAATAAGATTTTTTCCATATCTTGTATTAACTCCTGTTTTTCCACCTATGGATGAGTCAATCATTGCCAGCAAGGTTGTAGGAATATGCATTATAGGTATCCCTCTATTAAAAGTAGCGGCCACAAAACCAGCTAAATCACCGATAACACCTCCGCCTATGGCAATAATTAAACTGTCTCTGCCATATTTTTTCTCCATTAGAGTATCTTCTATTTTATTTTTTGTTTCTCTTGTTTTGATTTTTTCCCCAAAAGGTAAAATGATTACATATGGATTAAAAGCATCCAGCTTATTGAAGAAATTCTCTTTATAGAGTTTGCTCACTGTTTCATCAGTAATTACCACTATCTTCTTATTTGCATGGTTTTTTCTCAGGTAATCTGATAACCCGGACAATATACTGCCCCCTATAAAAACACTATACCCTACATTTCTCCTTTCTACCTTAACCTTTATTTGATCCATCTTATAGCTTTTTTCCTACTGCAGCGCATATGGGTTTTAGTTCTTTTAATAGTCTGGTCAGCTGCTCAGGATACAATGATTGTGCACCGTCGCAAAGCGCTTTTTCTGGATCTGGATGCACCTCAACCAGAATGCCATCAGCTCCAGCAGCAGCAGCTGCTTTGCAAAGAGGTATAACCCATTCACGATTGCCTGTCGCATGGCTTGGATCAACAATTATTGGCAAATGTGTTTCCTCTCTTAATACCACAACTGCTTCAAGATCCAAGGTGTTTCTGTATGCTGTTTCAAATGTTCTTATACCGCGCTCGCATAAAATGACATTTTTATTTCCACTAGCCATTATATATTCAGCAGCCATGATGAATTCCTTGATAGTCGCTGACATGCCTCTCTTTAATATGACAGGACAATCAACCTTCCCAAGCTCTTTAAGTAAGTCAAAGTTCTGCATGTTTCTTGCTCCTACCCTTAAAATATCTGCATATTGCGCAGCAATAGGAACATCTCTAACATCCATTACCTCTGTCTCTACTAATATTCCTGTTTTATCTCTTGCTTTCTTAAGAAGTTTAAGTCCTTCTATTCCAAATCCCTGAAAATCATATGGAGACGTTCTTGGTTTAAAGGCTGATCCGCGCATAATTTTAATGCCGTTTTTCTTCATGATTTTTGCGGATTCTATAATTTGTTTTTCTGTCTCAACAGAATCAGGTCCTGCAATGACTACAAAATCATTATTCCCTATTGCTACGTCCCCAACTCTTACTATAGTTTTCTGAGAGTGATGCTCTTTACTTGCTAACTTATATGGTTTTAGTATCCTCACAACATCCTCAACACATCGTATAGATCTAAAACTATCAGGCGAATCATCCCTCACAGCTCCTAATGCATGAATTACTGTTCTTTCATCTCCTTCAAAGGGAACAGGCTTAAAGCCTTTATTCTTAACTTCTTCAATAACATGTTCAATTTCTTCTTTCTTTGTGTTTGGTTTCAGTACAATTATCATTTTTTTGCCTCCGAGTTTTGACGAGGAGGTACCGGAAACTTTTTTTGGTTTCCCAGTACCTCCAAATTTTATTTTGTATATCATAAGTTTATATAAGTTTAACTAAACAATGCATGCCCGAATTAGAACTTGTATCTTGTTAGAAAAACAAAGTTTAGAGAACTAAATCAGGCTTAGTTAAAAATAAAAATAGAAGAATGCACTCCAATCTAACTTAGAACTTTTCAAACTTCCAGTATCAGTTAGATTGTTCATATACATTGGTATTCCACCCCTATTTTTAAACCTTTCTTTTTGTTGCTGTTTTCATAATATTGGCATATTTGTAGATTTCATTCAGCATCTTTTCTTTATTTGCAATATTGTTTTCAATTAAATCAATTATTGCGCTGCCAACAATAGCCCCATCTGCGCCGCATCCAATAACATCTTGTACTTGTTCTGGAGTGCTTATCCCAAAACCAACACATAATGGTTTTTCTGTAAACTGCCTTATTCTTCGCACTAGGTTTAATGTTGATTTTTTTAAGTCTGATTTTGCTCCAGTAACACCCAACCTTGACACCACATATACGAATCCAGTAGTGTTTGCCGTAATTTTCTTTATCCTTTCATTATTAGTCAAGGGACTTGTCATAAGAACAGTATCAACATCAAATTTTTTATTGAATTTTGATAAAATACCGAATTCTTCAATTGGAACATCAGCCACCAAAACGCTATCGATTCCATAATTTTTTACATCATTGAAAAATTTCTCTATACCATATTGATAGATTAGATTGTAATAAGACAAAAATCCTATAGGTATATCTGTAAACTTTCTTAATTCTCTCACGAATTCAAAAGCCTTTTTTGTATTAAATCCACTTTTTAACGCTCGAATGTCTGCTGCCTGTATTGTTTTTCCATCTGCAATAGGATCAGAAAAAGGCAATCCAAGTTCTAGTATATCTGCACCAGCTTTAATTATTGATTTAGCTATTTCCAGGCTTGTTTCAAAATCTGGATCTCCAATTACAATAAATGCAACTAGTGCACCTTCATTTTTATTTTTCAATTTTTTGAAAGCTTTTTTGTATCTTTTCATTTTGTCAAAAACCACCCACGCAAAAATCAAAGATTTTTGGTGTCCTGAAAATTTTCAATTTTCATGACATCAGAGATGGGTGGCATGTTTTTATTATAGCTATATTGTTCGGGTAGTTTTTGACTAAGCGAATTCCACCACTATTTTTCCACCAATCATAGCACGCAGAAATCGTAGATTTCTGGTGAACTTGGAAATTTCTTTGAAATTTCCTGTTTCCCGGAAACTTTGTTTCCGAGGATCCTGAAAATTTTCAATTTTCATGAGATTGGTGGAATTTTAGCGTATTAAATTTGTATTGAATTTATTTTAGCTTTAATGCCTTAACAGCTGTATCCATGTCTTTATCTCCTCTTCCGCTCAGGTTAATTACAACCAATTTATTTTTGAGTTTACTTGTATTTTTTATGATATAAGCAACAGCATGTGCTGATTCCAAAGCCGGGATTATTCCCTCTTCCCTGCTTAGCAGTTGGAAAGCCTGTATGCATTCTTTATCTGTGGCATAAGTATATTCCGACCTTTTTGCTCTCCTTAAAAAAGCATGTTCTGGACCCACTGCAGAATAATCCAAACCAGCTGAAATAGAGTGCGTATTTAGTATTTGGCCATATTTATCCTGTAAAACTAATGTTTTTGTTCCATGTATAATTCCTAATCTGCCGGTTTTTTTGTCTGAAAATCTTGCTGCATGTTTTCCTGATGCTATTCCCAAACCACCTGCTTCTACACCTACCAGCTTAACCCGATTGCTTGGAATAAATTCTTTAAATATCCCTATAGCATTAGAACCGCCGCCTACACAAGCTACAATAACATCGGGTAGTTTTCTTTCCGCTTCTAGCAATTGTTTCTTTGTTTCTTTGCCAATAATTGATTGAAAATAAGCAATCATTGTTGGATACGGATGCGGCCCCAAAACAGACCCAAGCAGATAATGGGTATTTTCAACATTTGCAGTCCAGTCTCTTAAGGCATCATTTATTGCATCCTTCAAAGTTTTTCCACCGGTCGTTACAGGATTTACTTTAGCACCCAGTAACTTCATTCTGTGAACATTAAGCTTCTGCCTTCGAATATCAATAGCACCCATATATATTTCACATTTTAATCCTAACTTGGCAGCTGCCGTAGCAACAGCAACACCATGTTGCCCAGCCCCTGTCTCTGCAATTAAACGCGTCTTTCCAATACTCTTTGCAAGCAATGCTTGTCCAATTGCATTATTAATCTTATGAGCTCCTGTATGCAGTAAATCTTCCCGCTTTAAGTAAATTTTACATCCAAATTTTTTACTCAGGTTCTGACAAAAAGTTAATGGAGTAGGCCTGCCAGCATATTTTCTCAGCAACTCGTTGAACTCATAATTGAATTTCTTATCGTTTTTTAATTTCAAAAAAGTTTTCTCTAGCTCTTCCAATGCAGGCATTAGTGTTTCAGGTACAAACACTCCTCCAAAATCTCCAAATTTCCCTAAAGATTTCATTTGTTTGAATTTCCTCCAAATTTAAATCCAAAGAAATGCATAGCATTTCTTGGATACAGGAAATCTTTGATTTCCTCGTACATTGAAAATGTTAACATTTTCATTTTGCTGCCTCAATAAACTTTTTTATTTTTTTAATATCCTTTTTTCCGGTTTTTTCTTCAACACCAGAAGCTGTATCTACAGCAAATGGTTTTGCTGTTTTTATAGCTTTTTTGATATTTTTAGCATTTAAGCCTCCAGACAAAAAAAATTTCTTTCCAATATTTTTCAATAAACTATGGTTAAATGTCCTGCCAGTACCTCCAAATAATCCTTCCATATGTGAATCAAACATATAGTAATCAACATTATATTCTTTTATTTTATCTAAATCGCTTTTATTTTTTACCCTGAATGATTTTATTATTTTTTTGTTCATTTCTTTTTTTAGTTGTCTGCAATAAGCAGGAGTTTCATCACCATGCAGCTGAATCAAATCCAAATTTAGATTTTTAGCAATTCTTATTACATTATCAAGCCTTTCATTAACAAAAATACCTACTTTTTTTATTGTTTTTGGCAGCTTTCCGATAATTTTTTTTGCCCTTCCCCCCTCAATATACCTTGGACTGGACTCATAAAAATTAAAACCAACATAATCTGCGCCTAATTGTACCGCAGCTAAAGCATCTCTTTCATTCATGATTCCGCATATTTTTACTTTTGTCATCTTATTAAATTTATAATTTCTTCTTCTAATTTTTCCGAGTTCATGAATAATGTCCCTACAAGTATTGCATTAACTTTCCCAGCTATCTTATCAACATATTCTTTGGAAGAGATTCCACTCTCACTCACAATTATTTTATCTTTAGGTATCAAATCCATGAGCTGCAATGTAGTGTTTGTATCAACCTCTAATGTTTGGAGATTCCTGTTATTAATCCCAATTATATCAGCATCAGAACTCAACACACTATCAAGTTCCTCTTTTGTATGCGCCTCAACCATACAATCCAGGTCATAGCTTTTAGCCAAACTAATGAAATCATTTATTTGATTGTTAGTTAATATAGAAGCAATTAACAAAATCGCATCAGCATTATAATATCTAGATTCATAAATTTGGTATTCATCAATAATAAAATCTTTCCTTAATATTGGCAAACTTGTTAATTTGCTGACAGCTTTTAAATCTCTTAAACTTCCATTAAAGAATTTTTTATCAGCAAGTACAGATATAGCATCAGAATGCTTGTTATATATTTTAACTATTTTTTTAATATTAAACTCGCTATTTTCTATCTTTTTGGATGGAGACTTTCTCTTTATCTCTGCGATAAGATTTAATTTATTTTTGGAAATAGCTTTTTTAAAATCTCTTCTGGACTTTTCAATTTTATCTTTAAAGCTGTCTAAAGGGAATTTTTTCTTGCTCTCTTCAAGTTCTATTTTTTTGTTTTCAACTATTTTATTGAGCATTTTTATTTGTAAACCGTATTAATGCATTTAATTTTTCTAGTGATTTTCCTGAATCTATTGAATGTACTGCAAGCTTCAAAGCATCTTTGTAATCTTTTGCTATTCCGCTGGTTAATAAAGCAGCAGCAGCATTTAACAAAACAATGCCTCTTTTAGGTCCATGAAATCCATTCAGAATTTTTAGTATTATCTCTGCATTTTCTTTAGGGTCTCCTCCTTTTATCTCTTCTATAGTGCAAAGTTTAAATCCAAATTCTTCTGGATTTAACTCATAGCTATTTATTTCACCATTTTTTAGCTCGCATACTCTTGTTTTGCCGCATATTGTTATCTCATCTAAGCCATGGCCATTTACAACCATCACGTGCTTACTGCCAAGATTCTTCAAAACTTCAGCAATATCCTTTAATAAATTCTCATCAAAAACACCAATTAATTGTGACAAAGCATTAGCAGGATTAGTTAATGGTCCTAATATATTGAAAATAGTCCTAGTGCCGATCTGCTTTCTCGCATTTACAGCATATTTCATCGCAGGATGGAATATTGGAGCAAACATGAAGCCAACTCCAACTTCTTCTATGCACTTTTCAACTAATTTTGGTTGCAATTCAATATTAACTCCCAGCTCTCTTAATACATCAGCACTGCCGCATTTTGAGCTTACAGATTTATTTCCGTGTTTTGCCACAGCTACATTTGCACCAGCAACAACAAAAGCAGCAGCAGTTGAAATATTGAAAGTATCTGATTCATCTCCTCCAGTACCGCAGGTATCTACCAAGTACTCAACATTAGGTCTTATGGTAGATGCTTTCTGTCTCATTATTTTTACACATGCTGTTATCTCATCAATAGTCTCTCCTTTATCCCTTAAGGCTACAAGAAAATCAACTATGTCCTCATCCGCGACATTGCCTTCCATTATCTGGTTCATAACTTGTTCTGTTTCATCTTGTGCAAGGTCTTGCTTTTCAACCAATTTAGCTATTATACTTTTAATCATTTTAATGCTCCCAGTAAATTTTCTATAATCAAGCCGCCTTGTGACGTAAGAATGCTTTCTGGATGGAATTGGACTCCTTCAACAAAAAATTTCTTATGTCTCACACCCATTACAATATTATTATCTGTCTTTGCAGAAACAATAAGCTCATCTGGAACATTTAAACCAGCCAAAGAATGGTATCTTCCGACCTGCAATGGATTTGGTAGATTATTGTAAATGGTTTTTTTATCATGGATTATTCTGGAAGGTTTTCCATGATAAATCTCTTTTGCTTTATCAACTACTCCACCAAAAGCTTCTATGGTACATTGATGCCCCAGGCAAACACCAAATATCGGTATTTTTCCCGCATAATGTTTAATTACCTTAATTGAGATACCTGCATTTTTTGGAGAAGAAGGCCCCGGAGATATCACTATTAATCCGGGTTTGATTTTATCCGCGATTTTTTGAAACTCTTTAAATTCTATATTGTTCCTATATACAAAAACCTTGCATTTTCTTTTCTCAAACTCATCAACTAAGTTATATGTAAATGAATCAAAATTATCAATCATGATAATATCCATCCTAATCCTCCCCAAGCACTTTCAGGCATGCACTGGCTTTTCTTCCTGTTTCTTCATATTCAGATTCTGGATCACTATCATGTACAATTCCAGCACCAGTCCTCACATAAGCTTTCTTTCCTTTGATCCTGATTGAGCGTATTATTATTGCGCTGTCAAAATCCCCATTTGGAGTTATATAGCATACTGTTCCCCCATAAAAACCACGCTTTGTTTTCTCATACTTTCTTATTAGTTTCATTGCTTCAACCTTTGGAGCCCCGGTTAATGTGCCCATGTTCATTGTAGCAACGTAAGCATGCAAAGCATCTAAGCCTTCTTTTAACGTTCCTTTTACATTAGATACAAGATGCTGAACATGAGAATACTTCTCAACAACCAATGACTCGTTAACATACCTTGTTCCTGGCCCCGAAACTTTAGCCACATCATTTCTTGCTAAATCTACTAACATAGTATGCTCAGAAATCTCCTTGGCATCAATTTTAAGTTCAGTTTCATATCTCGAATCAAGGTCCATATCAATCTTATCTCCCATTAAGCCTCTTGGTTTAGTTCCTGCTATGGGTCTTATTTCCACAATTTTCTTACTATCACCCTGCACCCTTAAAGTCATCTCTGGAGATGCGCCAAGCAAAATACCCCCACTATTATTAATAAAAAACATATACGGGCTTGGATTTAGTTTCCTTAATTTTTTATAGATATCAAGAGGCTCTTTGATATAATTTGTGCTTATAGTTCTTGATAACACTGTTTGATAAACATCACCTGCCATGATGTTCCTTTTTACCTTCTTGACAAGCTCTATAAATTCCTCTTTGCTTGTATCACTTTCAATCTTTTGTTTTGTTCTATTTTTGTTATTTCCATTCTTAACTTTCTTTTTTATTGCATTCTTATAACCTTCAATTTTAGACAGGCATTCATCATAGATACTATTCCCATCATCTGTAATCAAGGCATTAGAAACAAAAAACGTCTTATTCTCCTTGTGGTCTATAAGGAATAAGTTGTCCAAAAAATAAAGGACATAGTCCGGATCATTTGTTATATCTTTTTTATTTTTTGGCAAATCCTCGAATTGGTCAATAAAGTCATATGATATGCAACCAAAAAGCCCTGAATAAGGGATAAATGGTTTAATAGTGGGCTTGAATTTGAAGGCTATTTTTCTTATAATGTCTGCATGGTTAGTTAGTTGTAATCTCTCTTCCTCGCTCACAACATTCCTTTTGGGCTTTAATATTCCCCTTATTACATCTTTTTTATATTCCACCTTATCGCAAAAATCAAACTCGTTTTTCAGGAATACAATGAATTTTTTTCCTAACTCGTTCAAGGCAGTTATTTCAAATTTTTCATCTTTGCCTTCAACCTTTAAGCATGGGTCAACACTGCCTAAGCTTCTTTCCCCATATTTTGGAACAATATCTGCTGATTCCAGTAATATTGAATTTTTTTTCTTTCCATAATCTGACAGTTTCGCAAAATAATCAACAGGATCCAAAGCATATGGCAAGGTCTCTACAACTGGTACAATGCTTCCTATTTTCGCGCTTTTTATCAGATTTTTTGCTTGCTGCATTTCCTCATCTCAATTGTTTTTTATAATTCAAACAGGCATACTCTTATAAATTTTGTGGCATAAATTAGTTAAATTTATAAATTAGGACTCATTTATGTCTTTTATGACACAAAATATATCGGACAAAATAAAGGTCTTTTTGGATAATGATTTTATAATACGCAAATGTTTATTTAAGAACATAATAAGCCTAAGAGCATTATCCAGGTATATTATTGAAAGTTTGGATTTAAAAGAAAGCAATCTTGATGCGGTAATCAGCGCAATAAGGAGGTATAAACACTCTGAAAAAGCAACAAGCGATCACAAATTTAAAAAATTTTTTTCAAAGATTGCAGTAAAGACAAGAAGCAATATAGTGGACATT
>CEPV01010386.1_pt1 | contig 19283 bp, 16 predicted proteins | sample 530451 | NCBI WGS metagenome assembly CEPV01 (sample SAMEA2620097, study PRJEB7988) | marine metagenome | isolation source: saline water (ENVO:00002010), including | reverse complement strand
GCCACCGGGCCGTTGGTCCTCCTCGACGGCGCCCACAACCAGGAAGCCGCGCGTGCGGTCGCCGAGGCGGTGCCGGAGATCTTCTTCGGGGGCCACGCCGCCGGACGACGGGTCATCGTGTTCGGGGCCCTCGGTCCGAGGGAACCGTCGGAGATGCTCGAGGAGTTGGCCGTGCTGGCTCCCGAACTGGTCGTGACCTGCACGGCGCCATCTCCGCGGTCCGTGTCGGCCGACCGGTTGGCCGAATTGGCCAGGGGGCTGGGGCTCGATGCCGAGCCGGTGTCCGCTGTGGGCGATGCCGTACGCCTTGCCGTGACCCTTGCCGACGAGGACGACATGGTCCTCGTGACAGGGTCGTTCTATGTGCTGGCCCCGGCCAGGGAGGCGCTGGAGTTCATGTGGGACGAGGTCGGCGAAGAGCGCCTGTGAGGCCGATCACCGTGACGGATCCGGCATGAAGCCCGAGTTGCGCCCGTAGCCTCTGCGCCCATGGACCGCACCCTCGTCATCTGCAAGCCTGACGCCGTCGAACGTGGCCTCGTCGGAGAGATCATCAGCCGTCTGGAGGGAAAGGGCCTCCGGTTGGCGGCCGTCGAGTTGCGTACACTCGACGCCGACACGCTCGGCCGGCACTACGCCGAGCACGTGGACAAGCCCTTCTACGGGGATCTCGTGGCGTTCATGTCCCGAGGCCCTGTCGTTGCCATGGTCGTAGAGGGCCCCGGTGACACCTTCGCCGTTGTGCGCACGCTCATGGGGGCCACGGATCCGACCCGGGCGGCGCCCGGCACGATCCGCGGCGACTTCGGCCTGCTCGTCACCGAGAACCTTGTGCACGGCTCCGACGCCGTCGAGTCTGCAGAGCGCGAGATCGGAATCTTCTTCCCGGAGGAGTAGCCCGAGCGTCCCGGCAGCACGGCCCTGCTTCCGGACACGGGGCGCGATTTCCGGAATGCCCCTCAGTGCTTTTCCACGCGCCATCCTTGACGCCGTTGTGTGGTCAAGCGTGCGCTGAGAGTGGCAGTAGCGTGACGAATGCGTTACGTTTCACGACAGGACCCCCCGGGGGAACGCCGAATGGCGTGAACCCGCGGTTCGGCACGCGTCACAACGCGAGATCCCACCACGACGAGCGCCAATCGGAAAGACCGGAGACTGAGCATGCCCGGAGGGAACAGGCGAGGAATCGGCCCGGCCCTCGGAGGTCGCGACATCGCCGTCGACCTCGGCACCGCCAACACCCTCATCTACGTCAGGGGTGAGGGCATCGTGCTGAACGAGCCCTCGGTGGTGGCCATTGACGTGATGACCGGAACCCCGTTGGCCGTGGGCTACGAGGCAAAGCGGATGATCGGTCGCACGCCCAACAACATCCAGGCCTCGAGGCCGCTCAAGGACGGGGTCATCGCCGACTTCGACGTCTGCGAGAAGATGCTCCGCTACTTCATCCAACAGGTGCACCGCCGGCGCTGGTCGAAACCGCGCATGGTGATCTGCGTACCCTCCGGTGTAACCGGCGTCGAACGCCGGGCGGTCCAGGAGGCCGCCGAATACGCCGGCGCACGGGCCCCCGCCTACATCATCGAAGAACCCATGGCGGCGGCCATCGGCGCAGGGCTCCCCGTGGCTGAACCGATCGGCAGCATGATCGTCGACATCGGCGGCGGAACCACCGAGGTGGCGGTTCTCTCGCTAGGCGGAGTCGTCGCCAGCCAGTCCTCGAGGGTGGGCGGCGATGAACTGGACGAGGCCATCCTCCAGTACCTCAAGAAGGAGCATGGCATCGCCGCCGGCTCACGCACGGCCGAAGAGATCAAGGTCGCTTTCGGATCGGCGTGCCCGCTCGTGGACGAGGAGCGCGCCGAGATCAGCGGTCGCGACCTCCTCACCGGCCTGCCGCGGACCCTCACGATCAACACCCAGGAGATCCGGGAGGCCATCGAGGAACGGGTCTCCGACATCATCGACGCGATCAAGGTCACCCTCGACCGGACGCCCCCGGAACTGGCTGCCGACATCATGGAGCGGGGGATCACCCTTTCCGGCGGTGGTTCCCTGCTCAACGGGCTCTCACAGCGCATCCGGGACGAGACCGGAATGCCGGTATGGATGGCTCCCGATCCGCGCCTCTCGGTGGTCCTGGGCGCCGGCAGGGCACTCGAGGAGTTCGGGACCTTCGGCGAAGTCATCTTCGACGACACCCCCGAGTAGCCCGTGGCCGCACCTCGGCCCGCCGAGCGGCCCCGCCCCACCCTGCTGCTCCTGGCAGCAGCAGCGCTCACCCTGCTGACGCTGCACATCCGCGGAGCGGCACCCCTGGATGCCTTCCAACAGGGGGTCAGGGACATCCTCGAGCCCCTTCGGACGGTCACGGACACCGCCACCGATCCCATCCAGACCGCCTGGAACGGGATCTTCGGCTACGAGGAGCTACTCGCCCAGAACGAGAGGCTGGCCGAGGAACTTGCACGCCTCCGGGGACGGTCGGTGACCGATGATGCCGACCGGGAACTCCTCGAGCGCCTCCTCGACGAGGTCGGCCTCGACTACTCGCAACTGGACACCGTCGTGGTCCGGATACTGGGCACACCGCCCGGCAACTTCGGCACCCACCGCATCGAGGTGGACGCCGGGAGCGACGACGGGCTGACCGAGGGCCTGGCGGTCGTCTCCGGAGCCGGCCTGGTCGGTCGCCTGGAGCAGGTCGACCGGGCCCGTTCCACGGTGATCCTGGCAACACACCCGGAGTTCCTCGTGGGAGTGCGCCTTGTCGAATCCCAGGACGAAGGCCTTGCCCGGGGCACCGGACGGGGAACCCTCAGGATCGAGGCCGGAATCCGACCAGGTGCCGATATCGCCTGGAACGAGGCAGTGGTCACGAGCGGGGGACGCAGCATCCTGCCGGCCGACATCCCCGTTGGGCGGGTGATCGACCCCGACGAGAACGCCGAGTACGAACGCAACGTCGTAATCGACCTCGCCGCCGACCTCGAAAGCCTCAGCTTCCTCAACGTCGTGTTGGCACCTTCCGAAGCTGACCCGCTCGACGTGGATACAGGGCTGTCCTGGAGCCGGCGACGATGACCCCCCGCCTGAGGGTGCTCCTCGTCCTCGTGACGGCCGTGGCCCTCGAGGGGACCCTCCTCGACGAACTCCGCATCGGCGGCGTGTCCGTCGAGCTCCTCCTGCTCGTCTCGGTGCTGACGGGCTACCACGGGGGCCCCGAACGGGGCGCCATCACGGCCTTCTTCGCCGGGCTGCTCCACGATTCGATCGTAGGCGCCCCGCTCGGCCTGCACGCCCTCGTCTATCCGCCCATGGCGGTGGCTGTCAGCAGCCTCGAGCTCCGCATGCTGCGCTCGACACCCGTCACGGACGGCCTCGCCGTGCTCGCCGCCGTAGCGGCCGGGCAGGGACTCGCTTCCGCCGTCGGGATGCTGTTCGGCGTCCTCGGCTCCTCCACCGACGAGTTCGTCCGACAGGCCATCCTGGCCGGAATCCTCACCGCCGTGGTCTCGGCACCGGTAAACAGGGTCGTGCGCTGGGCGGCGACCGGGGGCCTCCCCGACACCATCGAACTGCGCCGCGGCGGCTCCTGAGACCGGGCCAGGATCGGATCCCGCGCATGGACGACCTCACCCGCTACCGGATGCGGGTCATCGCAGTCGTGGCGATCTCATTGTTCGCCGCACTCGTTGCCCGCCTCTGGTACCTACAGGTGATCACGACCGAGCAGGCGGTCGCCGTCGCCGAACAGAGCGTGACCCGCCAGATCCGGGTCCCCGCCCCACGGGGGAGGATCCTCGACGCCCAGGGGCGGGTGCTGGTCGGCAACCGAACCACGACGATGGTCACCATCAACGAACGGGAACTCGAGCAGGCGGATCTCGGCGATGATCAGCGCCTGCAGATGTTGACCCGTATCGCCATCGAGGTGAACCGGTCCGGCACCGAGTTGCTCAAGACCACCGACATCGAGTCGGCGCTGAACGATCCCGCCTACGGCCTCTACGACGACGTGCCGGTGGCGGTCGATGTCGGCGAGGACCTGTTGATCTTCTTCGGGGAGCGTGCCGAGCAGTATCCGGGCGTCCGGGTGGTGGACTCGACGGTTCGAAGCTACCTCTACGGGAACCTCGCCAGCCACCTGCTCGGATGGGTGGGGCCCCTCAACGACACCGAATATCGGACCCGTCGACCCTCGGAGGGCAAGGAGTATGCACTGCGCGACGAGATCGGCAAGGCCGGCATCGAACTGCTCTTCGAAGACGACCTGCGCGGGGTCGCCGGTGGCCGTGTCGTCGAAGTCGACCGCCTGGGTCGGATCGTGCGGGAACGCGACGACCTGTTCGTCGCGCCCGTCTCCGGCGACGACGTGGTGCTGACCGTCGACATCGACCTGCAGTACCTCGTCGAGACAGAGTTGGAGAGGGCCGTCTTCGCAGCCAGGTCCCGTGAGCCCGAACGCGACCCCGACTCGGATGAGGACCCGCCGGACTACGACGCACCGGGAGGGGCGGTGGTGGTCCTGGCTCCCGACTCGGGTGACGTCCTGGCCATGGCCTCCTATCCGACCTACGACCCGAACGAATCCATCGGCGGCTTCCGAGCGGACCGTTGGAACGAGTTGAACGACCCGGCAAACGACCTGCCGATGTTCAACCGGGCGATCCAGGGCGAATATGCGCCCGGTTCGACGTTCAAGCTCTTCACGGCACATGCCGCCTGGCATGAGGGCGTGTTCGGCACAGGGCGGGTGAGGCCGGCGGACGAGGCCTGGGACGATCCCGGCTACTACCTGCTCCAGAGTTGCACCGGAACCGATGCCGAGGAAGCCGAGGCGGGCGGCTGCGTGTTCCGGAACGCCAAGAGTGCCCCCAACCCACAGGTGGACCTGGAGCGCAGCCTCACCGTCTCGAGCGACGTCTACTACTACACGATCGGTGAGTCGATATACATCAATCCGATCCACAACGAGACCGGGATCCAGGACGCTGCCGAGGACTATGGCATGGGCCTTCGCAGCGGCATCACCCTGCCCTTCGAACAGGACGGTTTCCTTCCGACTCCCGCGAACCGCCAACAGCGCCACCTCGACAATCCGACTGCCTTCCCCAACGGTGTCTGGTACCCGGGCGACAACGTGAACGTCGCCATCGGCCAGGGTGATGTGCTCGTCACGCCCGTCCAGTTGGCGAACGCCTTCTCCACCTTCGCCAATGGAGGGACCCTGCGTTCGCCGAACGTAGTGTCCTCCGTGCGCACCAGGGAGGGGGACGAGGTCCGCGACTTCGGTCCCCGGCAGATTTCAGTCGTGGAAATCGACCCGGAGTTTCATGGAATCGCCCTGGCGGGGCTCTCGGGCGTCACCAGCGACGAGCACGGCACGGCCTACTGGGCGTTCAACTCTGAAGCGACCGGCGGCGTGTACTTCCCGCTCGAAGAGGTACCGATCGCCGGCAAGACCGGCACGGCGGAGGTCCGCGGCAAGGCCGACACCTCCCTCTTCGCGGCATTCGCTCCCACCGACCAGCCAACACACGCCGTCGTGGCCGTCGTCGAGGAAGCCGGGTTCGGCAGCCAGGTCGCCGCACCGCTCGTCGCCCGGTTACTGGAAGATGTCCTCGTGGAGGGCATCGCAGAGGCCCCGACAGCGGCGGTGAGCTATGCGCGGTCCGTTGCGCTGCCCCTGTGCGTCGACTGGTACCAGTGGATCACCGGCGAGGATTCGCTCAGTCGCCTGAAGGGATCCGACCCGACCGCCGATCCGACCTCCGGGCCGGTCCTCGACGCCGACGGCCGGGTGAGGGTCCGCGGTGAGGTCGTCGACTGCACGAGGCTGCTGGACGATGTGACCGGGGTGTTCGACGGGCTGGACGCCCTCCGGGAAGGCGGATGATGGCCGCTGTCCGGTATCCCTTCCGGGAGGCCCGTCCCTCGCTTGCCCGGCACATCGACATCGGCGTGCCCCTGTTCTCGTTGCTCCTGACCGCAGTCGGGGTCGTCATGGTGTATTCCGCCACACGTGGTCCGGCGACCGACCTGCGCCCGGCCGACGACACCTTCCTCAAGCGCCACCTCGTCTTCGCCGGGGTCGGCGTCGTCGCCATGGCCCTGACGGCCCTGATCGGACATCGTTGGGCACGCCGCCTGATGATCCCCGCCTACCTGACGACCCTCGGGCTGCTGTTGGCGGTGCTGACGGCCGGGGTCGAGGTAAAGGGCTCCCGTGCCCGCTTCGACCTGGGCGGGTTCCAGATGCAGCCCAGCGAGTTCGGCAAGGTGGCGATCATCGTGACCCTGGCGGTGATCCTCAGTTCGGGAGATCAGGTCGGCGTCTGGCGCCTGTTGATAGCAGGTGTCTCGCTGGCCGTGCCGGTGCTCCTGATCATGGCCGAACCCGACCTGGGGACCATCCTCGTATATGGCGCCATCTTCGCCGGGATGGTGTTCGTGGCCGGCGTGCGTGGTCGACATCTGGCGATTCTGTGCCTGCTGCTGCTGACCGGCACGGTTGCAGTCCTGCAGTCGGAGCGACTCGAGGCGTACCAGATCGAACGGCTGCTGGTCTTCATCGACGAAGAGGCGGACACGCGTGCGCGCTACAACCTCGAGCAGGCGGAGGTGGCCATCGGCAACGGGGGGATCACGGGGAAGGGACTGTTCCAGGGCACCCAGAACGTCTCGGACATGGTCCCCGAGCAGCAGACCGACTTCATCTTCACGGTCATCGGCGAAGAGACCGGCTTCGTAGGAAGCATCGTGGTGCTGGGCCTGTTCGGCCTGCTGCTCGCCCGGATCTGGCGCATCGGCCGGATGGCCGATGACCGCTTCGGCCTGCTCGTCGTGGCCGGAGTCTTCTCGATGCTGCTCTTCCAGGTCTTCCAGAGCGTGGGCATGTCGACGGGGATGATGCCGATCACCGGGATTCCCCTGCCCCTGATCAGCTACGGCGGTTCGTCGGTGGTCGCCGTCTTCCTCGCCCTCGGCCTGGTCCAGAGCGTCCACATGCGACGCCACGAGGGCAGGGACAGGAGAAGGTTCTGAAGCGAGAGGCGCGTAGCCCCGCCAGGACCGGGGGATCTTCGCCCGACGGGGAAGCCGCGTCGTGCGTGGATAGAGTCCCCTCACCATGAGTTCGCTCTGGCCCGAGCTCGAGAGACTCCTCGGCGAGGTCCAGAAGCCGGCCCGCTACATCGGCTGCGAAGACGGGATGATCCTCCCGGCGCACCATCCTGACAAGGCGGCCTGGCTCCTGATCTACCCGGACACCTACGAGGTCGGGCTTCCCAACCAGGGTCTTCAGATCCTGTACGAAATCCTGAACGAACGGCCCGATGCCGTGGCCGAGCGGTCCTACGCGCCCTGGACCGACCTCGCCGCCGCGCTGCGCCGGGAGGGCCTGCCCCTGTTCTCGCTCGACACGCACCGGGCGGCGGGCGACTTCGACCTGCTGGCGTTCAACCTGTCTGCCGAACTCGTCTACACGAACCTGCTCGAGTGTCTGGACCTGGCCGGGGTTCCGATCCGGACCGCCGACCGTGGACCCGAGCACCCGCTGGTCCTCGTTGGGGGTCACTGCTCGTACAACCCTGAGCCGCTGGCCGATTTCATCGACGCCGCCGTCCTGGGTGACGGCGAGGAGGCGGTGTCCGAGATCAGCGAGGTGGTGGCGGCCTGGAAGGCGCAGGGCCGGACCTCACGCGAGGATGTCCTCCTGGCGTTGGCCGGCGTGACCGGCGTCTATGTGCCGAGCCTCTACACGGTTGGTTTCCGGGACGACGGGATTCTCGACGTCGTCCGTCCGCTCCATCCGGCAGTTCCGGAACTGGTGGAAAAGCGCACGGTCGCCGACCTGGCCGACTGGCCGTATCCGAAGAACCAGTTGGTGTCGTTGACCGAGGTGGTGCACGACCGCCTCAACGTCGAGGTGTTCCGGGGCTGCACGCGGGGTTGCCGGTTCTGCCAGGCGGGCATGATCACCCGCCCGGTGCGGGAGCGCCCGGCAGAGCAGGTGCGCACGATGGTGGCCGAGGGCCTGCGACGCACCGGCTACGACGAGGTGGCGCTGACCTCGCTCAGCACCGCCGACTTCAGCGGCATAACGGAGGTGCTTGCAGACACGGTCTCCGACGACGCCTGCGGTCAGGTCTCCGTTTCGCTGCCGAGCCTTCGGGTCGACGCCTTCACCGTCGGCATCGCCGCCCAGATCCAACGGGCCCGCCGCACCGGGCTGACCTTCGCCCCCGAAGCCGGCACCTGGCGGATGCGCCAGGTCATCAACAAGCTGGTACGCGAGGAGGACCTGTACGGGGCCGTCGAGTCGGCGTTCTCGCAGGGTTGGCGGCGGGTCAAGCTCTACTTCCTGACGGGACTGCCCACCGAGACCGACGAGGACACGTTGGGCATCATCGAGATGGCTGAGAAGTGTGTCGAGATCGGCCGTCGGCATCAGAAGGGCGCATCGGTCACGATCTCGGTCGGGGCGTTCGTCCCCAAGCCGTTCACGCCGTTCCAGTGGTTCGGCCAGAACACCGAACAGGAACTCAACCGCAAGGTGGGGTTGCTCCGCGATGCCGCCCGGAAGGCGAAGGGCGTACAACTCAAGTGGCACGACACACGCGCCTCGGTGGTCGAAGGGCTGCTCAGCCGGGGTGACCGGCGCATGGGTGCCGTGATCGAAGACGTCTGGCGCAACGGCGGGGTGTTCCAGGAATGGGGCGAGCACTTTGCCCTGAGTCTCTGGACCGACGCCATGGACCGTCACGGGGTGTCCTTCGAGGAGCACGTATACCGTCACCGACACGAAGACGAGGCGCTGCCCTGGGACCACCTCTGTGCCGGTCTGCACAAGGACTTCCTCTGGCAGGACTGGCGGGACGCCCTCGACGAGGTCGGACTCGAGGACTGTCGCTGGACGCCGTGCTACGACTGCGGCGCCTGCACCGGCTACGGCATTGAACACGTCGTCGCCTCGGCGACCCCGCCGGCCGGTGGCAGCCAGGGCACCGGCCAGGAACTGGGCCCGGATCGCGTCGGAGCGGTGCCGGTCGGCCTGTCCCAGCGGCGACCCCCGATCGTGGAGCAGAGCGTGGAGCCGAACCTGCTCCCTGCGGGGGCCGAGAGATGAGCGTCGTGGCGAACCCCAGGATCCGCATCCGGTTCAGCAAGCAGGGCAAGGTGCGCTTCACGAGCCACCGCGACGTGGCCAGGATCTGGGAGCGTGCACTACGGCGGGTTGCACTGCCCGTTGCCTACAGCGAGGGCTTCTCCCCGCGTCCGAAGATCTCGTATGGGCTCGCCCTTCCCACCGGCTATGCGTCGGAGGCCGAATACCTGGACGTGGAACTGGACCGGGAACAGGCAGAGGCGCTGGGGCTCGTGTCACAGGGGATCCCGGGAAATCCGCAGGATGGCCTCATCGGGCGCCTGAACCAGGTGTTGCCGGTGGGCATCCGGGTGCAGGCGATCGCCCCGGTGCAGCCCGGAAGCAGTTCGCTCCAACAGGCGGTTGTGGCCTGCACATGGGAGTTCGAGGTGGATGCCGCAGGCTTCGACGAGGTCGAGGCATGGGTGTCGAGGGTGCTCGATGCCGACGAGATCATCGTGGAGCGCGAACGCAAGGGAAAGCAGGTCACCGACGACGTGCGACCCCTCGTGGAGGCACTCGAGGTTGGGCGCGGCAGGTGTGGAGCCAGTGGCGAGACGGTCCGGGTGACCGCCGTTCTCGGCACACGACCCCGAGCACTCCGACCCGTAGAATTGCTGGAGGCAATGTTGGCGGATCCGGCGGCGGGCCCGCATCCGCCCCTCTCGGCTCGAACCGTGTGCAGGATGCAGCAATGGATGTTGCGGGAATCTCAGGAATCTCAGGAGTATCAGGAATCTCAACAGTCTCAGGAATCTCAAGAGTCAAAGGAAGACATCAAGATCACGCAGGGCGACGCGCGCGTCGAACCGCTGTCGGTGGACGCCGGCCCTGCCGCACTCGTGGAGACGCGGGTGTGAACAGAAGGGAAAGAACCCATGGGCGATACAAGCCCCGAAGCAAGTACACCTGCCGATACGCAGGACACACAGGCAAGCGCTACTGATTCCGGAAACGCTCGATCCGGGAGGAGAACCGACGCCGCTCCGGCCATCGGTTCCTCGGGGCCGATTCCGCCACCTCCGGTGGCGAGGCCCTCGGGCGGCGACACGCGACCTGCAGCGGGTGAAGCAGGTGGCGACGCATCAGGCGGCAAGGCCCCAGGCTCCGGTAGACGCCGGCGCCGGCGCCGCGGCGGCCGGGGCGGCGGTGGCCAGGGCGAGCAGGGCAAGCAGGGCAAGCAGGGCCAGCAGGGACGCGGCAGGCAATCTCAGGGCCGAGGCAAGCAGGGCAGGCAACGCAATGAACCCGTCGAGGCCATCACCGACGACGGCCCGCTCGAACTCGACGAGGCGACCCTCAAGACGAGACGGGGCCGCGAGCGACGTGGCAAGCCACTCGGTCGCTACCTGATGTGCGTGAGCGTGGGCGAGGGTGGCACGCAGATCGCCGTGCTCGAAGGTCGCAACCTGATCGAGCACTACCTCTCGCGCCCGGCTGACGATGTCAGCGAGATCCACGGCAACGTCTACCTGTCAAAGGTCCAGAACGTGCTGCCCGGGATGGAGGCGGCCTTCGTCGACATCGGGACCCCGAAGAACGCCGTGCTCTATCGGGGCGACCTGCAGTTCGACCCCGAAGAGGTCGAGGGAGGAGGCAAGGCCCGGATAGAGCAGGTTCTCAAGGCCCGGCAGACGATCCTCTGCCAGGTGACCAAGAACCCGATCGCCCACAAGGGTGCCAGGCTCACCCAGGAGGTTTCCCTGCCAGGTCGCTTCGTGGTGCTGGTGCCCAACAACTCGACGTACGGCATCTCCAAGCGCCTGCCCGACAAGGAGCGCAAGCGCCTGCAGAGCATTCTCGACCGGGTCAAGCCGGCCGAGCACGGCCTGATCGTGCGTACGGCAGCCGAGGACATCACAGCAGAGGAACTCGAGCGCGACGTCGGCCGCCTCGTCCAGCAGTGGGCCGACATCGAGGCGCTGGCAAAGAAGTCGTCGGCACCGAGCCTGCTCTACCGTGAGCCCGAGGCGGTGTTCCGGTTCATCCGAGAGGAGTTCACGAAGGACTACCGGGGCATCGTGATAGACGACCGGGACCTCTACGACAAGGTGCTCGTCTACGTCCAGGGGGTGAATCCGGCGCTGGCCGATCGGGTCCAGTTCTACGACAGCGGGCCGGACGGCTCCGAATCCCTTCCCCTTTTCGAGCGCCACCATGTCCACGAGCAACTTCGCAAAGCGGTCGACCGCAAGGTCTGGTTGCCGTCCGGCGGCTCGCTCATCATCGAGCACACCGAAGCCTTGACGGTCATCGATGTGAACACCGGCAAGAACGTGGGCAAGAAGAGCCTCGAGGAGACGGTGTTTCGCAACAACCTCGAGGCCGCAGAGGAGACGGCTCGCCAACTTCGCCTACGCGACATCGGCGGCATCATCGTGATCGACTTCGTCGACATGGACGTGAAGAAGAACCGGGATGCGGTCGCTGCGACGCTTCGCGACGCCCTGGCCCGAGACAAGACCCGGACCCAGGTGTTCGACATCTCCGAGCTCGGCCTGGTCGAGATGACCCGCAAACGCATCGGCGAGGGCCTCCTCGAGAGTTTCTCTGAGCGCTGCGACGACTGCGACGGCCGAGGTGTCGCCCTTGACGAGGAACTCCTGCTGGCAAGGCCAGCGAGATAGCCGGGGAGGCATCTGGGGAAGCAGCCGGAGAAGCACCTCAGGAAGTGCTTCGCGCCCCGTGGCGCTGTGCCTGCTCAGGGCTAGCCTTTGGGGACTATGTACGCAGTGATCGCCACCGGCGGGAAGCAGTACCGGGTCGAGGAGGGGCAGCGGCTCCTCGTCGAACGGCTCGGCGACCCGGAGACCGACATCGAACTCAGCCCCGTGCTCCTCGTGGACGGCGACGACGTACTCGCCACCCCCGAGGCGCTCTCCGGCGCCAAGGTGACCGCTCGCATCATGGGTGACGCCAAGGGTCCCAAGATCCGAGGGTTCACCTACAAGAACAAGAGCAACCAGCGTCGCCGCTGGGGTCACCGTCAGCACTACGCCGAGATCGAGATCCTCGGCATCGCCCGCGGCTGACAACTCCGCTGCTTCAAGCTTCGATCTCACGCAACAGACAACCTCTCGGAGAGGCAGGCCAGCATGTCCAAGACCAAGGGCGGCGGTTCCACCCGGAACGGTCGTGACTCCAACTCCCAGCGCCTCGGTATCAAGGTCTACGACGGCACCCTGGTGACCGCCGGCTCGATCATCGTCAGGCAGCGGGGCACCAAGTTCCACCCCGGCGACAACGTGGGCCGTGGTGGCGACGACACCCTGTTCGCCACCGCAGACGGCGTGGTCAAGTTCGGCAATCGCCGTGGCCGCAAACTCGTCGACGTGATCGCCGAGTAGCAACAGTTCCCTGTAGAGCCGGCAAGGTTCGTGCCTACCGGTTCCTGTTCAGTGCAGGCTTCCGACCCCGGTCGGTAGCCGCTCCTCTTTCCAGCCCAGGAGCCTCACCGCGCTCCGGCAGGCGAACCGGTCGGTCATCCCTGCCACATAGTTGACCACGGCGAGCCTGTCGGAATCGCCAGGGTCCTGAAGCTCCGCCGGCAGGTCGCCTGGTGAGACCAGCAGGTGCTCGACCAGGGCCTGGAGCATCTCGACGACCAGTGCAGCCTGGCGCACCGAGTCGGGTCGAAGGTAGATCTGCTCGTAGTCGAAGTTACGAAAGGCGGCCAGCGCATCGGCGGTCTCATCGTCCATGCCCACGCGGCCCGTGCTCGCAGAGGTGTGGACCACAGCGCCGATGAACGCGCCCAACTGTTCCCGGCGAGCCTCGCCGCAATGCCGACGGACCGTGTCGGGAAGCATGTCCGGCCTGACCACGCCGGCATGGACGGCATCTTCGAAGTCGTGGCAGACGTATGCGATGCGGTCGGCCCAGCTCACGACCTCGCCCTCCGGTGTCGACGGCGCCGGGCGAGACCACGAGTGGTTGCGAATGCCGTCGAGGGTTTCGGTACACAGGTTCAGTGGGTCGAGCGTGACGTCTGCGCCCCACCGCGCATGGTCGTAACCGCCGTCCACGTACGGGCTGAGGGCGTCCTCGCTGGCGTGCCCGCCGGGCCCATGTCCACAGTCGTGTCCGAGGGCGATGGCTTCGGCGAGGGTGACGTTCAGGCCGAGGCCGGTGGAGATGGACCGGGCCACCTGGGCTACCTCGAGGGCGTGGGTGAGCCGGGTGCGCTGGTGATCCTCCGGGAAGACGAACACCTGGGTCTTGCCGGCCAACCGCCGAAACGCCGTGCCGTGCAGGACCCGGTCCCGATCGCGTTCGAAGCAGGTGCGCAGTGGGTCCGGTTCCTCCGGGAGGATTCGATCTCCGGCTCCGATTCCCGGGGTGGCTGCGGGATTGGAGATCGGGAGCCCGCCCGATTCGCGCTCCTTGCGACCGATCACCTCGCAGGGTTCGATCGTCGCCCGGCTGTCGACGTGGGCGGTGCGGACCGAGGCCGATCCATGATCCGAAGCGCCGGCGCCGGCCACGTGCCCGTCCATCGTCGAGGCCCAGACCTGATCGCGAGTGGGTCCGGTGGCTTGCGTGGGTTCTTCGCCTGGCATCCGGGCCACCCTATGGCGGGCAGTTGCCATAGCAGGCGTTCACCCCGACCGTCCGCAGCCCGTCGGTAGGCTCGTGCCCATGTCGCAGTTCGTGGACGAATGCGGGCTGAACGTCCGGGGCGGCGACGGCGGAGCCGGCGTGGTGTCCTTCCGTCGTGAGGCCCATGTGCCCAAGGGCGGCCCCGATGGTGGAGACGGTGGAGACGGCGGCAGCGTCTGGCTGGAGGCCGATCACAACGTGGCCTCCCTGCTGGGCTTCCGGGACCACCCGCACCGCAGGGCGGAGAACGGCACCCACGGCTCCGGCGGCAAGAGGCACGGTCGTTCGGCCGAGGACCTCGTCCTCAAGGTCCCCGAGGGCACCAGCGTCCACGACATGTATGAAGAGGAGCGAATCGCCGACCTGGTCGCCCATGGCGACCGATGCCTCGTTGCACGAGCGGGAATAGGCGGCAAGGGCAATGCCAAGTTCCTCAGCAACAGGCGTCGGGTCCCGACCTTCGCCGAGCAGGGCGAGGAAGGTGAGGAGCGGTGGCTGCGCCTCGAATTGCGGCTCATGGCCGACGTGGCGCTGGTCGGCTTCCCGAACGTCGGCAAGAGCACCCTCATCTCGCGGATCTCGGCCGCCAAGCCCCGAATAGCCGACTACCCGTTCACCACGCTCGAGCCGAACCTGGGGGTTGTCCGTCCAGAGGGCCGGCCGGAGTTCGTCGTGGCTGACATTCCCGGCCTCATAGAGGGAGCATCCGACGGCAAGGGCCTCGGACACCTCTTCCTGCGCCACATCGAACGGGCGAGCGTGCTCGTCGTGATGCTGGACCTCGCACCGACCGCCGAGCGCCCGCCCGCCGGGCAGTTGGCGGTCCTCGAGCACGAACTGGACGCCTACCGACCAGAGTTGCTCGAGCGACCCCGCATCATCGTCGGTTCACGTGCCGACGTGGCCGAACAGGACGTCGACTTCGACGGTGACCGCCTGTCGGCGCTGACCGGCGAAGGCCTCGACGCCCTCGTCCACCGAATGGGCGATGCGGTCGACCTCGCCCGGGAGGTCCACGTCGACCGAACACCGGTGGTGGTACACAGGCCAGAGCCGGAGGGCGTCGTGGTGGTTCGCGGGGAGGACGGGGCCTGGGAGATCCCGGACCGGCACATAGCCCGCACCGTCAACCTCAATGACCTCACCAACCCGGAGGCGCTGGAATACGTCCACGAAAGGCTCCGCTCGATGGGTGTCGACCGGGCGTTGGTGCGGGCCGGGGCGAAGCAGGGTGAAACCGTGCGCATCGGCCGGCTCGAGTTCGACTACGAAGAGGACACATGAACCTGTTCACCCCACGACACGGCCCGGCACCCGGGCGAACCCGCTGATGGCCCGGACCATCGTCGTCAAGGTCGGAACCTCGTCCATCACCGACGGCGAGGGGGTTATCGACAGCGCCCTGGTGGCCAAGCTCTGCGACGAGGTCGCCGTCCTGCGTTCCGATGGCGCCAGGGTCGTCGTGGTCACCTCGGGCGCCATCGCCGCCGGCCTCCCGGCCCTGGGCATGGGGGGTGACCGCCGTCCGAGCGACTCCGTCACCCTTCAGGCGGTGTCCGCCGTCGGGCAGGGCAATCTGATCGGCACCTACCAGGAGGCGTTGGGCCGCCACGGCCTGGTCGCCGGACAGGTTCTCCTGGCGCCGCTCGACTTCTTCGTGCGGGCCCAGTACCTGCACGCACGGGGCACCCTCACGCGCCTCCTCGAACTCGGCGTCGTGCCGGTAGTCAACGAAAATGACGCCATTGCCGACGATGAGATCCGCTTCGGCGACAACGACCGCATCGCCGCCCTCGTGGCCCACCTCGTCGAGGCCGACCTGCTGGTGCTCCTGACTGACACGCCCGGCCTGTTCACCGCCGACCCCCGACTCGACGCCGGCGCCTCGCTGATCGAGGAGATCATCGAGATCGACCACGAGATGGAGCGTCTGGCGGGTGGTACCGGCTCGACCCGGGGGAGTGGCGGCATGGCCTCGAAGTTGGCCGCCGCCAAGATCGCCGCCTGGTCCGGAGTTCCCTCGGTGATCGCTGATGCGAAGCGCGACGGCGTGATCGTCGACGCCGTGGCCGGGACACCCGGCGTTGGAACGGTCGTGCGCGCCCGTCAGGGCCGCCTCGGCGCCCGTCGACTCTGGATCGCCTTCGCCGTGGGTTCCTCGGGACAGGTTTCGGTCGACGCCGGAGCCCGCCGTGCGCTCGAGGGCCGACGGGTGTCGCTCCTACCGGCCGGCGTGATCGGCGTAGAGGGCAGGTTCGAGGCGGGTGCCGCCGTCGAGGTGGTCGACCCGGAGGGGACCGTCTTTGCCAAGGGCATCGTCCGTCACGACTCCGCACAGTTGCGATCCATCCTGGGCAGCAGGACGAGCGAACTTCCCGACGGCGTCTCCCACGAGGTCGTCCACGCCGACGACCTGGTCGTCCTCCCGCGTTAGCGCCAGAGGCGGCGGCGGATGGGAGCGAGCACCAGGTGGGCCTCGGCGACCTTCATTCGGTGCGAGGCCGCCACGTAGACGAAGCCCGACACCCCGAGGGCGAGCGGAGCGCCGAACACGGCCGGCAGCCCGCCTAGCACGAACTTTGCGGCGGCTCCGACCAGGAAGGCCAGGGCAGCCGGCACGGCCAGCGATCCGAGTGCAACGGCCGGGGAGCGCAGGTCCGGCGCTGCAGAACGTGCCCGACCGGTCAGCAGACCCAGTTCGATCCAGGCGGCCACGGCCGAACCGAGGGCCAGGCCGACGGCGCCGAGGTGGGGGGCCAAGCCGTCCTGCTCTCCGATGCCGCCGGTGCCGAACGCGCCGTTGAACACGAAGACCTCGTCGAACTGGAACATGAGGACCAGGCCGACCACAGCGGCGACGGCGACACGGATCCCGGCGATGCGTGCGGGGCCGGCCGTGTCGCCGACCGAGTGGCAGGTGCCCTGCAGCACCCGGGAGACCGAGGTGGCGGGCAGCCCCAGCGAGTAGGCGGCCAGGACCAGCCAGACCACCCGGGCGTCGTCGGCATCGAACGCCCCCCAGCCGAACAGCGCCTCGACGAGCAACTCGCCGACCGCCACGTAGGCCACTCCGCTGAACAGCGTGAAAAAGGCCGTCCGTCGCATGGCGTCGGTGGCCCGCGAGGCGAGAACCGACGAATCGACCGCCCGGGACATCTCGGGCAACTCTGCGGCTGCCACGCTCATTGCGAACAGGCTCAGCGGAAGCAGGTAGAGAGCCTGGGCCGACAACAGGGCGGCGACGGCGCCGGTGGCCAGCAGCGATGCCAGCACCAGGTCTACGTAGCCCGAGACCTGTACCACGCCACGTCCCATGACCGCCGGCACGAAGCGGCGCCGTACCTCGATGACACCGGGGTCCGAGTGGGCGAGGCTGGGTCGCAGGTCGGGGACCATGCGCCGTACCGCCACGGCCTGCACCGCGAACTGCAGGAAGCCGCCGACGACCAGCCCCCAGGCCAGCGCCCTGGCGGCGCCCGTCGGGTCCCAGTCGGCGACCAGTGCTGCTGCCAGGACCACGATCTGGGCGGCGTTCCAGAGCACGGGCGCCACGTACGGCAGGAAGAACCGCCGGTGGCTGTTGAGCACCCCGAGGCACCACGCCGACAGCACCAGGAAGCCGATGCCCGCCGTCGTGACCCGAATGAGGTCGATGGTCAGCTCGTGGCGGGCCCCGTCGAAGCCGGGGGCCAGCAGCGAGGTGAGCGGCCGGGCGAAGATGATCCCGAACAGCGCCAGACCGCCGGACAGCACAGCCATGAGCCCCGCCACGGCACCGGCGACCTTGCCGGCCTCTTCGTCCCGTCCCTCACCCAGCAGCCGGGAGTAGACGGGGATGAAAGACGCCGACAACGAACCCTCGCCCAACAGGTTCTGGAGGACGTTGGGGATTCGCAGGGCGGCCCCGAAGGCGTCGGCGGCCGGCCCCAGGGCCAGCACCGAGCGAAGCAGGGACTCCCGAAGCAGCCCCGCCAGGCGCGACCAGAGGATGCCGGAAGCCACGGAACGGGCTCCCTGTGCAGGGCCGTCGCCGTCCAGCGCAGGAGCGTCGTTCACCCCGGCGACCCTAGTAGTCGGCCCGATCGCAGGAGGGTCGCAAGGGACCCGTCCGCGGCCCTGCCGGTAGCCTGCATTTCCGTGAGCGTCAGCACCTCGAACATCGCGGACCTCGGTCGGCGCGCCAAGGGCGCCGCCCCGGCGTTGGCCGTCGCCTCGACCGACCAGAAGAACGCCGTGCTGCACGCCGCAGCCGAGCGCCTGCTCACCGATGCCGACCGGATCATCGAGGGCAACGAACTGGACCTGGTGCGTGGCGAGGCCGACGGCATCTCGCCCAACCTGCTCGACCGGCTGAGGCTCGACGGGTCCCGTCTCGAGGGCATGGCTTCAGGGCTTCGCCAGGTGGCCACCCTGCCGGACCCGGTGGGGGAGGTCACCGCAGCCTGGGATCGACCCAACGGACTCCACATTTCCAGGGTCCGTGTCCCGCTCGGCGTGGTTGCGATCATCTACGAGATGCGCCCGAACGTCACCAGCGACGCCTTTGGCCTGTGCCTCAAGTCCGGCAACGTTGCGTTCCTGCGGGGCTCCTCGGCCGCCCTGGAGTCGAACCGGGCCATCGCCGCCTCTATTCGGGCTGCCGTCGAAGGCAACGGACTGCCCGCCGATGCGCTGCTCCTCGTCGAGGACGTCAGCCGTGAGGCCGCCGTCGAGTTCATGCAACTGCGCGACAGCATCGACTGCCTGATCCCGAGGGGAGGCCCCTCGCTGATCCGCTCCATCCTCGACAACGCCACCGTTCCCTACGTGATCGACGGAGACGGCAACTGCCACGTCTACGTCGATGCCGCAGCCGATCTCGAGATGGCGGTCTCGATCCTCCACAATGCCAAGACCCACCGGCCGTCGGTGTGCAACGCAGCCGAAAGCCTCGTGGTCCATGCCGACGTGGCCGAAGAGTTCCTGCCGATGGCCCTGGCCGCCCTCGACGGCGTCGAGTTCGTGGGAGACGGACGCTCGCGCGTCGTCGCACCGTCGATCGGGGTGGCCCACGACGACGACTACGCCACCGAGTTCCTCGACCTCAAGATCTCCGTGCGGGTGGTCACCGACCTCGACGATGCCATCGAGCATGTCAACCAGACCGGCAGCGGTCACTCCGAGGCCATCGTCACCGGCGACGAGGCGGCTGCCGAGCGGTTCTGCAACGAAGTCGACGCAGCCGCAGTCCTGGTCAATGCCTCGACCCGCTTCGTAGACGGCGAGGAGTTCGGCTTTGGAGCAGAGATCGGCATCAGCACCCAGAAACTCCATGCCCGCGGGCCCATGGGCCTCGCACAGCTGACCACCGAGAAGTACCTGGTGCGCGGCGACGGCCAGATCCGGGCCTGAGGCACCCGAACCTGCCCCGAGCCTGCTTGCCGACTGCGGTCCTTCGGTTACCGGTCGGTACGATCGCCTCCATGTTCCACCGTTTCGAAGACGTCGCGTCCGTTCGCACCAAGTTGGCCGACGCCAAGTACCTGGCCGACGAGGG
>CEPV01007325.1_pt1 | contig 19345 bp, 20 predicted proteins | sample 530451 | NCBI WGS metagenome assembly CEPV01 (sample SAMEA2620097, study PRJEB7988) | marine metagenome | isolation source: saline water (ENVO:00002010), including | reverse complement strand
ATCGTATGCAGACAAACCACGTTCGATGTTGGGATGGCCGTCGTATCTGGCTCGCGTGGACTTCAGGCCATCACTGATTTCACCAATCTCTTCTTCAGAAAGAGAGACCTCCATCCGGCCACCGTGATGGGCGTTGACACGCCGTCTGGGATCAGATCTAATCGCTACGGCGGAATCGCGTAGGAGCCCTGCGGCGTGTGGTTCTCCGTCGCTCCAGAGATTGTCGGCCAGTTGGTTGAGTTCATTAACGAGTCGCGATCGGTCCACGGGCTTGGCCGGGGAAGTGCCTGTTCCATCGAGAATCTTTTGGGCCTTTTTGAAAGTTTCGGATTCCGTCCTGTTCAGTCCCCTGTTATCCCTCAGCCTGTTGGCATGCCTTTTTAGTTTCTCCCCCAGGGTCGGCGCCTCAGAGGGGAAGCCCATCCTGTCAACAACCGTGCCATCGGGCTTGATCAGGTATGACTCTCTACCCTTAATCCATTCGTTGACGGCTTCGCCCAGGCTGCTCTCTGCATTCACGACAGCAGCGATGTCGGGAGCGATGCCTCCGTAGATGTACGTTCGTCCCCCCTTGAAGGTGACGGCGAGTTCTTCATCGCCAGCGTTGTAGTGCGCGTGGCTGATGGCGCTGCTGAAAGATGAGTCCAGTTCGAAGTCTTCTCCCAGTCCAGCGCCACGCTGTGACCGGAAACCTGTTCCCTTAGGTGAGAAGCCCTCAAGACTCCCGGTTGTCGCGTCCATCCGTGACGATTCCAGGTCCTGTCCGTATACGAGCCTTTCGGCCATGCGCTCTGCGTCCTCAGGGCTCGCCACAAATGAATCGTCGTCCCGCTTTTCGATATTCATGTTGCGGTCAAATTTGTCAATCTTCTCAGCAGCCTCTAGGACTACGTCCTGCCCATTTCGTGCATGCTGGCTGACACTTTCCTCGGCGCTGTAGTGCTCCTGTTCCTTTTCTTCAATGTCCCCTCTGGTGTTCTTTGCTGCTTGCCATCCGTACTTGAGGGATGCTTCCCAGTAAGGTACGCCTTCAGATTCGTCAATCTCCAGATCCTCGAAATCGCCCGCCGGATCGCCCCTGCGATTCTCGTGCCGTTCCAAAACATATTCTGGAGTGAACAATGCCCGGAGTCCGTCATAGTCGTTTTTTAGCAAGAACTCTTTGATGACCTCTGTTGTGAGATATTCGCCGTTCGCCGCTCGGCTGGGCGCCAATTCCTCGATAAACCTGAGGTTTCTATCCAAATCTTTATCTAAGTCGGCTAGTTCTCCGAGTATCTTGTCGACCTTTTCTCTCGCTTCTTGGAGGTTCTGATTCTCCTCTCTGAACCCGTTGAGGATGTTGCCGTATTCGGTCCTGAGTTCCTCCCAGTCGTCCATGAGCGAATCCCAAGCCTTGATGCCACCAGGAAAGTCATCTAGGCCGGGGTATGTGCGGGTCTCGAGATCGTAGGTGAAATCTACGGTTTCATCAAAATGCGGATTCTCTGTTAAGAAATCAAGCATTGCTTCACGAGCATCTATGAGATCTCGCAGATTCTGATGTGAGTCTTGGCCATGGAAGTTCCTTCTAGACGCCAACCCTGCTGGCCTCATCGAGGGGGGATTCATGAGGGAGGTGATCTCTAATTCGTTGAAGCCTCGGCCGCGCAGTTCGGCGGCCCGACGACTGGCCTGGCTGGCCTCCATCGCCCTGTTCCAAACAGCACTCTCGTTGGCCGCAAGTTCGGGAGTGCGAGAAGCCCCTCGCTGTATCCGTTGGCCGCCTTCCCTGTCTGGGGCCACTCTGGCTGCCCGAAAGTCGGACCTGTTTCTGGTGGACTCCAAAGCCCCACGCCGCCTCCTCCTTGCCGCTTGCTGGCTGCTCCCACCGCGAGCAGCCACCAGCATCTGCAGCCGCCTCATTTCAGGGGTCACACTTTGCGTGTTAACACCAATGTCTGAAGGCTTAAAACTGGGTCCAAGAAGTTCTCCCCCGACAGTAACCAAATCACCCCTACCGTTTGTTTGGGTGGGGATTTCTTTTCTGGGACCACGGATGCTCCTCCGTTTGGCCGAAGGCTGTCTGAGCATCCTTACCGGCAAAACTTTCATACCTAGTCGTTGTGCGGCAGCCAGTCTGTGGTTTCCCTCATCGAGAGCAAGGGTGCCGGTTTCTGGATCGTATTGAACTACCAGTGGATGTTTGATGCCGTTGGCGCGGATGTCTTCGGTCAATTCGTCCAATTTCCCCATGATGATGGGGGCGTCCAGTTCGTAACTCCGCATCTCTCCTGCACGAGTGGCGGCGTCCTCGTCCCAACCATTGCTGGCTGCGGGTCCGATGTTGCCTGGCATGTCATCGAAGAAATCAATGGGCACAAGTTCGGTGTGGTCGAAGTTGTCGAACTCGGTCAGGGCAGGATGGGGGTAGAGCGGGTCGCTTACGTCCTGGATTCCGTAGGCCTTGATGATTTTCTGGGCCTGTTCATTGAGGAATGCCTCGTATTCGTCGCGCGTGAGTTCCCCCATGCGTGCTTTGGTCGGGGGGCGCTCGTCCATGGCAACGCCCTCTGCTCGGGCGTCCGGAGTTGGGGTGTCGGGACCGGCTTCGTCATCGCCCCGTTCGTCCCAATTGCGCCCTTGCAGTAAGCGTCTGCCGGAACGAAAGCCACGAGATGGTCCCGGCTTGCGGGGAAGTGCTGGTCGTTCCCATGGTGTGCCTTCCTGGACAAGCATGTCCAAGTCGGCGTCCCTGGCGTCTGGGTTGAAGGCTCGGAGGGCTCTCCCAGCCCTACGAACTTTTCCCGACCCTCCACCACCGCCTCGGAGGAGACCACGACCCAGCCTCCGGCCTAAGGCCTTTGTAGCCGTCTCGACGGCTTCGATGAAATCGGGCGTCGCCCCCGACTTTATGATGATTCCTTCTTCGGTCACTTCAGCGATTGCGCCGTGATAATCGATAATGGGATCGAGCAGTGACTTGGTGGCAAAAGCATCTTCAAGTTTGCACGAGATCACCAGTTGATCTCCGCCTTTTTCGCTGTTATCGGTGTCCAGTTTCTGAACAATACGCATGATCCTGGGCATGACCGCGTCTGCTGGACTCTGCTCGTAGCGATTGGCAGGGTTCACCTGCGGTTTCGCTTGGACGCCGGGCGGTTTGAAGGGGGCATACATCATCTGTGGGACGACTCGTTCGGGCTGACCCAGCATGAATCCACGCTCTGGGTGGTAATGGAAGTGGACTCGGTACATTGCTGTTCCATTATCGGAACGTTGAACCTGGAAAATAGCCGAGCCTTCGGCTGAACTGATCAGTTTGATCGGCTGTGGCGAACGGGACTGCAATTCCAGTTCCAACTTGCGATCATGTTGATCAGACATGTTCTCAGCCCGTGGAGTTTCTACGGGCATCATTGCGAGCATTCCGCCCTTTTCGTAAAGGTCGTCAAAGGCGAATTCGAGATCGTCGCCTGGCGTGTTTGTGCGTTCCAGAACGGCCGCTTCTGCACCCTTGACGGAAATGGTTCCTGTCAGTTGATTCGCGCCATGTAGGACGGGGGAACATTCATACAGTTCCACTTCGTGCAAAATATTTGCCTGTCGGACTGGGTCAAATGTGGCATTGATCGTTTTGTAGCCAATTGACCATTCCTGCTCTTCTCCGTAGAAGGCGATGTTGGCGAAGGCTTCTCGACCCTTTTCAGATCCAAGGTTGAACTGGACTCGCGCATACAAGCCCCCAACGCCTCCCGATTTCATTTTCTCCGGGAGACGTGGGTCGCTGGGTCCGACTTCCTGAATGTCTAGAACTTTGCCGATAGGGTCGTTCCAGTTATGACCCCAGACGACGCGTGGCTTTCGCCGCTGGAGACTTCCAGCGAAGGCTCCCGGCTGAATGATGTCGCCAACGGAGTCCTTGTTGCCAATGGCGGCCACGAAGCACTCAACGATACCTTGGACCTCGTCAACACTAACCTGGCCATTACTGGCTTTGATCTGGATATCTGTTTCCATCCCTACAGGCATAGATAACTCCCTGTCGCTCTGTAGTCATGATAGAGCACACTGATGGTGGGCTACTGTAAAATAATGTGAAAAATGTCTTAGTTTCTGTAAAGGGCTTTTAGCCCGCTAGATTCCAAGCCCTACGCGTTTCATCGATAGCAGTTTGTGGACGCACTTTGGCCAAGAGGTTGGTGAAATGACCCACAAGAGCAGACTTGAATGCCGCCAGCCGATGCTCATCTTCCTCTATGCGTAAAGAGTAGGCGATTTCTTTGGCGATCGCTTCCCTGCTATCAATGTTGATTGCCTTGATCCTATCCATCTGAGAATTGACATGAGTAACAATGTCCTCAGCAGTGGGTGGGGAATACTCTGCCGACTTTTCTGAATGCGATTCGGTAGCATCTTTAATAATCGCATTTAGAACTGGGCGAATATCCTCTTCCATTTGTTTATCCCAAATATCTTGAGGCATGAGTAAGTCAACTACAAGATTTCCCTTAGATAGCGCTTTTCTGGCCTTGGCCCCACCGGCCTTCTCTAAAACCACTCTCTGCTGACGCTCGAATAGACGCTCAATGCTTCGGTCTAAAATCCCCGACCATCTGTCCAAGTCGGAATCAAAATCTGTGAAGGCTGAAAGCGCGTTCTTGAACTCCATACCTCCGGCGGGCTCTTCGGACAACTGCTGTGGCGCTCCTGCCGCCTGAGCCGCCATAGCGCCCTGCATGGTGTTTGGATCAAGCATTTCCGCTCCGGGTGGCGCTCCTTCCATGGGAGCCCCTGGAGGCGCTCCCGGGGGCGCTCCTGGCATCCCAGGTCCACCTGGCCCACCCGGACCCATCATTACGTTGGGTTCTGGCTGTGTTTCTTTGTGGGTATTCGCTATGGGGGTGAGGTTCGGGTTTTGCAGGAGGGAGTCTCCGAGGTCTGAGTGGACTATCTTACGTCCAGTTGCTTCTCGGTATTCGTTGGCACTGATCAGACCAGTCTGAAACTCCTGCAACACATAGCGTGATCGCTCTTGTCGGTACATCGTCAGAGTTGGAACTTCGTCTAGGTCAAAGTCGACGTAGTGCTTGTCGTCCAACTCGTCTAGGGCGCGAGCAATGTGCTGGAGGTGGGGTGCCATGGTCTCGCTCCAGAACACACGAATTTCCTCGGCAGCGTTACTGAAGGTTCGTCCAGAGGCATTGCCGATGACCGACTCGGGCACACCGAACGAGGCCAAAATCTCTTCTTTTGTGATCTGTCGCATCTGGACGTAGGCAGAATCACGGGGGCTTGCGGAAGTGTCGACATAATCGACACCATCATCAGCAGCAATAACGGTGGTTGCGCCTGCTCGGCCCAGGTTTCCTCGGAACCTGTTTCTCAGTTCGTTCCGGTCGTCATCATCGATCTCTCCCTTGACTACCAGCAGTCCTCCGGGACGACCATCGTTGAGGAGGTAGTTTCGGTTGTACAACTTGGCGAGGTTTTCGATTTCGATAGCCACGCCAGCGGCTTCCATCGGGGTCATGGAGAGGTACGGGTCGAGTGGATGCGGTCGACGAATCCACACGACGCTCTCAAGCGGCATGATGATCTTCTTGCCATCCGGCATGGCGACCTCATACCCGGAAACAAATCGCTTGGGATGAGGAATGGGAGCGGTGGTCTGAGGTGGAAGCAGATTGAGACCAATCACCCGACCATCTCGTCCGCGGATCTTCTCAACGAATGCGCCGCGTGTCCCCATGAGGAGTTGGGCTGAGAGTCGGTACCGGAAGATGAAGGAGTTCTCTCCGATATTAGATTTAGTATTAAGAAGGTCTAATATGGAATCCTTCTTGATTCTCTTGCTGGTGATGATTTCACCATTTGGCGAATTGTCTTTTCGAAGAATGACCGGAAGGCGTGCTTGGTTCCCTGCGATGGCGTCGATGCAGCGGGCCACCCATGTGACCTTCTGCATGCCTTCGCTATGGGCTCGCTCTATGTCCCACGGATCACGGTAGGGCTGGCCGGCGAGGCTAACGTTCTGGGCTACTGGTGCCCCCGGCCCAACGATTGCCCTGCCCGCTGCCATCTGGTGGGATTTTGTTTCTGGAGAGTTCCAAGCCATATTTACTCAAGACCTAATAGGAAACCGAGGATCCCACATGTTGCGCCAGCGACTATTAACCCCCACGAGGGCCGAATCATCCACGCACCGATGCTTGTGAATATAATAAAGGATACCATCAGAGCATTTGCAGCATTTGCTCGACTAAACAGGGCGCGCATCCAATTCAGGAAGGTCATGCGCGTTACCCTATCGCACCTATCGGGCTGCTCTAGAATGTATAAGGACAGGAGTTGTACTTGTGGCTGACTGGGAAAGCATTTTAGCATTCTTACAACCGAAGGACTCTCCGTATTGCCCGGAGACTCCTTCGTTAACGCAGAAGGTCTTTCTGCGCACCTACGCCATGGAAGGTCTGTTCGGCGGTGCAGCCGGCGGGGGTAAATCTTCAGCATTGCTTATGTCGGCGTTGCAATATGTGGATGTGCCGAACTACTCCGCCATCATCTTCCGTCGCACCTACGCCGACCTCGCTTTGCCCGGTGCCATCATGGACCGCTTCACGACGTGGATTGCCAGCGCTGACGACGTGTCATGGAATGGGTCCCTGTATGTAGCCACATTCCCATCTGGGGCACGAATCTCATTCGGTTATCTAAACAACAGCCAGGACTATTTGCGTTACAAGGGTGCGGAGTTCCAGTTCATCGGAATGGACGAGGTCACCGAGATCAGAGAACATGATTACCGCTACCTCTTCTCTCGACTGCGGCGACCGGCAACGGGTCCCGTATCTCAGGTTCCTCTGAGGATGAGGTGTGCTTCCAACCCCGCGCCCAATTGGGTCAGGCAACGCTTCATTGTGGAGGCCGAAGCGACTGGTCGAGTTTTTGTCCCATCACTACTGACCGACAACCCAGGCATCGACGCTGAGTCCTATCGGCAGTCCCTTCAGGCGCTGGACCCTGTAGAACGCAAACGCCTTGAGGAAGGCGACTGGTGGTCAACCACCCTGGGAACCATGTTTGACAGAGAGTCTGTTGTTCTCTTGGAGAATGAAGAGTTGCCGACATTGACCCCCAAAGCGAAGGCAGTTCGGTTCTGGGACCTTGCAGCATCGGAACCATCTCCCGCTTACCCGGACCCTGACTGGACGGTAGGGACTCTGATGCTTTTCGACCAAGGCATTGCTTACGTCCTGGATGTTAAAAAGATTCGCCACAGGGGAGAGAAGGTCGAACAGTTCATCGCCCAGACGGCGTATGAGGACGGAGCGTCAGTTCCCATCCGGATGGAGCAGGAGCCGGGGTCTGCCGGAAAGGCCCTTATTAACCAGTACGCCAGATTCGTTGTGCCGGGGTTCGACATCATGGGCATCCGATCTACCGGTGACAAGGTGACTCGTGCCCGTCCGTTCGCAGCGGCCATTGCTAATGGCAATGTGCGAGCGGTGCGAGGAACGTGGCTTACCGACTGGCTCGATGAGTTCTCGGCATTCCCAGAAGCCTGCCCCCACGACGATCAGGTTGACTCGGCGACGGGGGCTTTCTCATTTCTTACAGGCTTAGGCTTGCCCCAGCGTAAACGAGCGACTATTCTCGCTTGAGTGCAACGGAGCCAGATGACACCTGAGGATGTTCGAGCCCTACGGCAAGAGATCGCGGATCTGGATGCCAAGTTGGCCGAGTATACGAAAGACGATCATCCGGTCGAGGAGTCAGCCGACCTGCTGCTCGAACTGAACTTGGCTAAACGGGACATGGGCTTTCTCTATGATGGCTTGTCCACCTGGCTCGGTAGCCAAATGGACGGGAACCAGATTCTGAGTCTGCGAGACATGGCCACGGTCGAGCGCAAGATGTCCTCCAGTCGTTCGGGATGGCAGCACAAGGATCTTACCCGAGACGTGATCGACCGCATCGAACAGTCATCCGTAGACATGGACACGGGTGAGGTTGTGATGACTCCCGCCGAAATGGCGTTGAGGATCTTGGACTACGTTCAGCCGTCCTACTGGCGGGTGGGGGAACTGAACAAGATCGGATTGAACCCAGACAATTACTGTGCAGGGTCCGAAAGCAAGATAAGCATAATCGTGAGAAGAGGCGACGCTAAATGACTGATCACATCGGCAGCAAGGATCTGCTAAAGCAACTATCCACACCGTTCCCCGCAGAACTGGAGGGCATCCTGAACAAGGGGGGAGTGGCATTCAGATTTATATCGGTCAACGAGGTTATTGCACGCCTCAATGACGTTCTTGGAGTCGAGAACTGGACCTTCGAGGTCATCTCCTGCGAACGCAGCCTTGAGGGGGGCGATAACATCATCGCCCATGTCCGCCTGTCGGCGTACATCAATGACAAGCCGCTTCGAAGGGACGCATACGGCGGTTCAGAGGTCAAGACAAAGAGGGACGGGGACCTGCTCGATTTGGGCAATGATCACAAGATCGCGGTTTCCGACGCCTTGAAGAAGGCTGCTTCCATGATCGGCGTGGGTTTGTACCTCTACCGCTCTGAGGAAGCCCTCGCCCATGAGGCCCATGAGGCGCAGTATCCGGAAGTGAAGCAGTTGTATGACAACTTCACCAGCCTGATCGAGAAGTTCGACAGGGCGCAGAAGGAAGAGGTGGCGGTGTTCTGGAAAGAGCATGCAGGAGAACGCCCCAAGCCAAAGCCCGAAGCCATGGGTAGTGTCGAGGACCTGACGGCCCTAGTCGAGAAGTGCGTCGCCATCTCCTTTGGTGCCGAATCCGTAAATGAGTGAGCCGGCCGTGAAGTGGCCGAAGAATTCCATGTACCGATGTCCGTCATGCGTCCGCCACTACATGGACGGTAGATCCGCGGAACGGTACGACGCGTCCTGTAATGTCTGCGGCACCGCCATCGACCCGAAAGTGGACCGCGTTAAATAATGGGCAGCATCATGAAGCAACAGTACGACACGTTTACTCGCAAGGAACTTCTTCAACACAGGGAAGAAGAGGCCGAGCGATACAGGAAAGAAAAGGAAGAAGCCAAATCTAAATAGGGATGAATACAAATGGATGCCTTAAGTACGGAAGAAATCTGACATGACAGCCACGTCGCCCCCGCACCTGTCGCCCTCGTCAATGGGGACCTTCCGCCAGTGCCCCCTCAAATGGAAATACAACAAGATTGACAAGATTCCCGATCCCTCCGGCAAGGAGGCGTTGATGGGAAATTTCGTTCACGATGTCCTTGAAGAACTCTACGGCCTGCCTCCCGAAGAACGCTCTCAGGCTCAGGCTCAGTCCTTGGCCCGGGGAGTATGGGACAGGGGCAATTGGGAGCGGAGGGTCAAGCCCCTCGTTCCCGATGCTGAGGAGTATCGGATGTTCCGCTGGAAGGCTTGGTGGTGTATCGAGAACCTGTGGAAGATCGAGAATCCAGAAGACATAGAACCTGACGGCCTGGAGTTCGAACTCAATGGGGAAGTGTCTGGAGTAAGACTTAAAGGGTTCATCGATCGTTTCACCATGAGTGAAGACGGTGGAGTTGTCATTTCCGACTACAAGACCGGCAAGGTTCCACGAAAAGAATACGTCGATGATCGATTTCTACAACTACGCATCTATGGAACGCTAGTAGACACTTTGAGCATCGGACGCACCACCAGTCTAGAACTGCTTTACCTGAAAGACGGAGTTAAGTTCGAAGTTCCCTTTAGTGAAGAAGTTCTTATTAACACAAGTGTGTATGTGAGAGACGTAAAAGACGACATAGATAAAGCATGTGCTACAGGAGATTTTCCTGCACAAAAGTCTGTTTTGTGTGGCTGGTGCAGTTACAAAGGAATTTGTCCACTATGGGTCAACTAGCCGGAGAAACAGGAACCATGATGCCCGACGAATTCTTTGCCCGATTAGTTGCGGACGACGTGAAGAATCGCGTTACCGCGCAGCAAAGAAAAGAGTTGATGCTCGAAGAGAATTGGGATCGTTGGAAGAGGGGGCTCTTGTCCCTTCTGGACAATCTCGAAGATCAAATCGAGAACATCCAAATAGATGCTCAGGCCGATGCGGTCAGGTACGAGGGCATGGGGCGGGCCGGTAAGCGTTTAGCGGACGAAGCCGCACGAGCCTACGACATGCGCGAAACCAAAGTCCAACGGTTTCGCCTGCATGTTGAGCGCCGCTTGAGTCAAGTGGAAAGCATGCTTAAAACGGGTCAGCCAATTGATGAAAATCCGTGGGAAACGGTTGAGTTCTATCGCCGGGCAATCATCATGCACAGGAACATGCTCAACGACCATGACCTGGAAGATACCGCAATCGATCGAGCCCTATGGGCCACTCTTGACAACCGTTGGGACTTTGACAGGGTGGACCCGCTGTCTCTTTGATGAGAGTAGGCTTCAAGCGTGCGTAATCGTAGTAAGAAGAAGCAGCGTCAATATGTTGAGCGTCGCAAACTGGTCAAGCGGATGCTGGAAGAGCGCCCTTATTGTGAAGCCTGTCCGATTTTCGCAGAACATGATGGTGTTGGCTCCTACATCCGCAACGGCAGCGTCGACATCCACGAGTTGAAGCGTCGCTCTCAGGGGGGATCTATTACAGATGAGTCAAACTGCATGGTGGTGTGTCGTCAGTGTCATCGGCGTATTGGGGACCACCCGCAACTCGCCTTCCACCTGGGCCTCGCTAAACAAGGTTGGATGAAATGAACATTCTTGGTCTCGACCCATCACTTACTTCGACAGGGGTATGCACCGGAGATAATTCCTGTGTTGCATTCCACTCATATGAGGAAGAAACAGCACGACTAACAGATATTCGTAATTATGTCTTGGGAGCATGTTTGGAAGAAAATATCAAATGTGTCATCATGGAAGGCTACTCTTATGGTTCGCGCACCCGAGCGCATTCCCTTGGGGAACTGGGTGGGGTGTTGAAGGTGGCGTTTGACGAAGCATGGATTCCCTTCGTAATCGTGCCCCCCACCTCACGGGCCAAGTTTGCTACCGGGCGTGGGAACTCCGGCAAGGCTGAGGTTATTTCAGCGGTGTCGTTCAGAACTCAGAGATCCTGGTCGGGCAAGGGTATTGAGGATCGCATTGACGCGTGGGTGCTTCGCGAGATGGGCCTGCAGCGATTGGGGCAGAGTGAGTATGAGTGGCCCGCTGAGAATCTCAAGGCTCTTGACAATATCGATTGGGAGCCATTGCTGATGATGGCGGGAGCGGAGAACGGTGAACCGATCACAACCGATTAGTCAGGTCGACATTGAGCATCAACTCATGTACCTGATCGAATCGTTAGAGAGCGAGACCGAAGCCTTCGAGCAGTTGGCGGAAGACGCCGCGAAGAAAGAGTCGCGATACAAGGGGAGTTGGGCTAAGGAGTACCTGTCTGCCAAGGGATCGATCAAAGAACGGGAGTCTTGGGCCGATTACAAGTTGGCAGACACGCAGTTTGATTTCAAGTGTGCCGAGGCTCTCGTCAAGGCGAAGCGTGAGAAGTTGCTGTCGTTGCGAACCTCGATTGATGCCATGCGAACACTCAACGCCAACGTAAGATTTCAAGTAGGCCCGTGATGAAACACAACGTAAACGAAGCACTGAACGACCTGCTGGTTCCTCTGGATTCTCTTGCTCCGCTGGAATACAACCCACGAGTTGGCAATGTCCCAGCGATCATGGCCTCTTATGAGGAGTTTGGTCAAGTCAAACCGATTGTGGTGAGACCGAATGACGATGGCACGTCGACCGTCGTCGCCGGCAATCACCAGGTTGAGGCAGTTAAGCGTCTCGGATGGACGCACATCGCTGCTGTGCCGATTAGCGCGGACGACAAGCGGGCGGTTGCATTTGCCCTCGCAGACAACCGGACTGTGGAGTTGGGATACACGGACCCGGTTCAGGCGTCCGACATGATCATTGAGATCGTCGATGAATATAGCGATCTGATGGAAAGCCTCAAGTGGGACGACTTTGAGATCGCCTACTACGAAGAGCAGTCCAAGAAAGGCAAGTCCGACAATGGCGATGAGGTCGGTTTCATTACTCCGGCACTCACAGAAGTGGTTGGGGCTGCAGCCGAGATGTTGGCGGGAATGGTTCGGGAGGGCGAGGACGGAGAACGACAGATCGTCGCTGACGATTCAATGGACCATGGTGATGTCGCAGTTCAAGGCAGCACGGCATTGGTTCCGGGCGCTGCCCCTCGCGCTGTAGTCCAATACACGATCGTCTTTGACGACCCCGATCAACAGAAGCGATGGTACGACTTTGTTCGGTGGCTCCGAAACAATCCAGGTTACGACGGAGCCACCACGGGACAAAAGATTCTTTCGTTTATTGATTCTCATTCAGAACTATGAGCCGTCAGAGAATGTTCCTCGACATCTCGTGTGTCGAGGCGGCCCGACAAAGAATCCGGCACGTTTACGACACGTTTGACACTGTCTGTGTTCAGTTCTCCGGGGGCAAGGACAGCACGGCGGCCTTATACCTGGCCAAGGAAATCCATGAGGAACGTGGTCTAGGCCCGGTAAAAGTCATTTTTCGTGACGAAGAGATGGTCAGCCCGCTTGTTGAGGAGTACGTCAACACGGTTCGCCAATTCGACTGGGTAGACATGGAGTGGTACTGCCTGCCTGTTGGTGCAGAGATTTGGGTACTGGGCAGACGGCAATCTTTGATCATCTGGGATGAGGAGCGAGCAAAAGAAGGAAAACTTGTACGCCCCATACCCGAGTGGGCTATCACCGCATTTCATTTCGGGTTGGATCACTCCGAACCCTTAACCAAATCCATGGACGAATACACGATGCAGGGCAAGGCCGGTCAGGTTGCGTTCATTACTGGAGTCAGGGCTTCCGAGTCCATGATCCGCTACCGATCGGTTGTCCAGAAGTTGCACGAGAACTACATCAACAATCCGTACAAGTTGAGTAAGAGCGTTCCCCTCAAGTTGGCCAAAATCATTTACGACTGGAATGTCAACGACGTGTTCAGGTTCATTTCAGAAGAACACAACGCTCCCTACTGTGAGTACTACGACCGAGCGGTAGCGACTGGCTCCAATACGAGGGTCGGAGTTCCACTGCATGCAGTCGCCATCCGACGAATCGGCGATTTGGTAGCAACAGAACCAGAGTTCTTTGACCGCCTCTGTGAATGCTTCCCTCAGATAGACGCCCAGCGACGATGGTGGAAAGATGTCGACGTTGAGAAATTCATCGCCATCTATTCGGAGGGCGGCTGGGATGGCGTCTCTGAGTTCATCGACACTTACATGATGGGATCCGGTAACACCAAACGGGCTATGGCGCTGACCGCAGAGTTTCGTCACAAGCATGCTCGCGATCCGTATTCGTATCCATTCGAAAACCTATTGCGTCATTTGCTGCTGAAGGAAATCGGCAACGCCAGATCGGTGTCGCCAGTTGGGCCAAAGACTCGAGCGCACACGCTCCGAATGAAGGAGATAACGGATGGAGATTGAACTGGTTGAGGGCGAATCTCTCAACATCCCCGATTGGGGTGCCACCTACATTCTGAGGCCCGACCTGCTAGTTCTGGCTCGATCCATTGCCGAGCATGGGATTCTGGCGCCCCTAGTGGTGCAACGGGAGGGGGCCAACATCATCGACGGCGGACAGCGTCTGCGTATTGTGCTGGACAACGCATCCATCAATGAAGCGTGCGAGGGAAAGGTCCCGGTGACGTGGATTGATTGCGATGATACGGAGGCGATGATCCTGCACATCCAAATCAATCGAGGACGTGGAGCGATGGTTGCTCACAAGTTGTCCAAGTTAGTCAAGACGCTCAAGCGCGTCATGCGTATGACCGATACTGAATACAACGATTTGTTCAGTATGAAATTCGACGAACTCGAATTGATGTTGGATGGCTCAATCATCAAACATCGAAAGGTTGCTAGCCACAATTATTCCCGGGCGTGGGTTCCAATAGAGGCTCCACCGGGGACAACTGATAGCGACAGTGCGATACGCCAGAAGGTTGCTATAGAGAAGCCGCCCAATCCCGACAGGTAGTGAATGGTAGACTCTACATAGATTCGAATCCTGTAGGAGTCTTCATGAAGTTCGGCATATTCTTTGGTTTCAGACTGCTTTCTCTGTGGCTGCCGTTGCAGAGTCACTGGATCCAGGTCGGCTGGGCCGACAGGTTCAAATTGCGGACGGGCAAAATTCGTCGTCTGGGAAGTGCGATCCTGAGGCGGCGAACGTCAGGACGTAGAGAAGAGAGCGTGAGGAATGTCACGCGCGAGATGTGGCGGAACGCAAGGACTGGTCGAACCCGGGCGACCCGGCCGTAGTGGCTCGCCTGTAAAGGCGGTAAGAGCGCATGGCATTAGTAACCAAAGCCGACATCGTCAAATACATGGACATCACCCTGACTCCTCTACAAGAGGACTCGGCTGACACAATTTTGGCGGGCCTCCAGTCCGAGATGGAAACCTATTTGGGGCGTCCTGTAGAGGTCAACACATATACCGATGAGGTGCATGTGATGGGATCCGACCATGTAGGGGTGCCTATGGGCTCCTTCTTTTACAATCACGACTCTTCGGATACTTCCTCTGGCGCCTGGCCCACTATCCAGACCTTCACTGATCCGCCCGAGACGGTGTACCTCAGGAACAGTCCAGTTGTTACCGTAACGAGTGTGACGCGCAGGGGTGCGTCGGCTTCCGCCACCACGGATACTTTGACGGAATACACGAATTACATCGTGCGTCGGTATGGAATCGATGTCTATGGGAGTGTCGCTAACGACAAGGTCACGGTTACCTACACGGCAGGTTTGACCGGTGCGAATATCCCAATGTTCAAGTTGATGATTTTGCGTGCGGCGGCTCGGGAGATGCAGAACATGCACGACGACGTTGTCGGCATCAAAGACCTCGATCCAAGAGAAACCACTTTGGCGGAAATCGGCTTCATGGAAAAGGAACTGCTCGCCATCAAGAGGTATCGGCGCGTAAGGGTCTCGTAATGCGAATCGATATTGATGTCCATTACGACGATGACGAGGCGCAAGATAGGCTCGATGACATACAGCGCCGGGGTAAGAACTTCAAACCTCCTCTCGAGGAAATTCGCGACGAGTTGCAGAAGGCCTGGACTGGCAATTTCATGTCCAATGGTCTTGCGGTAGGGGGATGGAAGCCGCTGGATGCGGAATATGCATCTTGGAAGGCTGCCCATTACCCGGGAGCACCACCACTCATACAGACCGGAGAACTGTTCAAAGCCATCTCCACCCTGCGTGGGGTAGAAGTCGACATTGACCGTCACAAGGCTGAGTTCAGTTTAAAGAACATTCGAGTAGCGAAGTTCCATCAGTATGGAACGGAGCATATGGCCAAACGTGAAATCATTTTTGAGCCGGCAGGCGCAAACAAACGCTGGGGCAGGATGATGAGGGAATACCTCAAAGGCGACGACGACGGGGATGCGTTCTAATGGCACTCCCCAAACATGAAGTAATGCAAGGTGCGCATTATGCAAAGCAATATGCCACCACCTATCTGGAGGGAGATTTGTCCACACGCATAATCGACTACAGGAACGCATGGGGAGGGCTCACGGACGCAGAACTTCCTATTCCCGTCAAGTACCTCAGCCATGAACCTGTTGCGTTGGACAAATGGCCTACCGTCATCACGGTTGTTCTTACGACAAATAACTTGGAGCGCATTGGTTACGCAGGTGGCCACAATGCCATGCACTATGCTGCGGACCCCGAATATCGGGTGTCCTACAATATGAGAACCTACGTTTGGTGCCGAGCCAGCAACTCGGAAGCCGCGACGCTCCAACGTGACCGGCTTGCCACTGTTGTACGTTCCGCCCTGCTGGATTATCCGAGCCTGAAGGCTCAGGCCGGGAACCTCTCCAGCGAGCAAACTAAAACTTTTCGGGCTGAGATCGACGAGTCAAGCATGAGGGAAGAGTTCTCTGATCTCACCCCTCTCAAGGGTGAACGATTCTTGGCTGGTGCTTACTTGGGTTATGAACTTTCCCTCGATGAAATCGTGATGCGCAAGGCCTACGGACAGGTTGATGATGACGGGGTTTCCTTCGGGGTTAAGAATGTTGGTGTCGGCGAGGATATCGCACTCGCAACTACCCTGGCTCAAGGTGGTGCTTCCGAATGATGCCCATTGTCGAAACCGACTGCGTATGCAAGGAATTGAACAGCGTTCTCGATCCCGATGCTTTCAACTATGACCGTGCCAATGCGGTGGTGATCCACAACAACAGTGGATACATATTAACGACTTGCGAATATGGACACAGGGCTCCCATCTTGTCGCTGACGTTATGTTCTCCCGACTATCCGAGAGTTGCGGAAGTGATCGAACGTAATCATGTGGTAGTCAAGAGGAAGTATGATGCTCTCGGGCATCCTGTAAGCGACTGATAAGGTACAATCTCATCATGGCAGATAAAACTTTCAAGCATTCAGACCATGCGTCCCACCTCAGTGATCCTGGTGGAATGGCATGGGTGCGCAACAACTCTATGACCAATTTGACGATCACTGACGAAGGTCATGTTCTGCCTAGCAAGACCTGCGGTGGGATGTCATCAGTAGATAAAACCACTCAGGCCCTTATTGACAATGGAACTATTGCTCTCTGTTCAGCCCCTGCCCCTGATAGAAAAAAGCCTCGTGAGAAAGAGGCAAAAAAGCCCGACACGAAAAGCGGCGTCGGTGATATCCCAGAAGAGAAGTCAGATTAAGCATGGAGTTCCGAAGTACGACTCTTCGGTGGCTTCATAGTGGTAATCTTATGGGTAGTAGTTGCACGGAGACCCCATAGGGTCGTCGTACAATAATAGACGAATACCAACGGGACGGTTCATATGCCTGGTGTAACGATTTCAACTGCGGTTCGAAGTGGTCCGATCGGGAACACTATTCGGCCCTCTTCACAGGCTTTCTTTTGTGGACTCGCCGACCGAGGTCCGACAGACAAGGCCGTTCTTTGTGGCAGCCTTGTGGACTTTGAATCTGTCTTCGGTCAGTACCAGTCCTATTCGTATCTCCACCCGACTGTGGAAACCTTCTTTGAAGAGGGTGGCACGCAGTGCTGGATTAGTCGCGTTGCCGGCCCGTCGGCCACTACTGGGTTTGTAACCCTGACCGACGGAAGCAACGACACGGTCACATTCACTGCCAACGGTCCCGGTGCATGGAGTTCCGGTCTGGCAGTTACCACTGCCGTAGGCAGTATTGCCAACAGCAAGACCGTCACTCTCACTCTCAGCGGCGTAACGATCTTCGTGGCCACGGACACTACGGCTAGCGATCAGATCGTCAGCAAGTTCTCCAGCAGCACTATTGCCTCCTACTACGTCACCGTGACGGATGAGGGTGGCGGATTGGTGGACACCTACTCCAATCCCCAGAGCCTTGCCGCAGGCGACGACGATCGCTCCAACATAACCTCTGCACACTATGTCGCCGGTCTAACGAACTTCAACGACGCCTACGGGGTCGGTGCGGTGGCTTGTCCGGAATCAGAGGTCCAGGCCGTATACCAGGGTCTGCTCGATCACGCCAACTCTCACAACCGGATCGCCATTCTGCACTCAGCAGCAGCACAGACTGCTGCTCAGGCTGAAACGCTGGGAACCACGATCCGAGGCAACGAGTCCAACACCGAACACGGTGCGCTCTACTGGCCTTGGATCAACGTTCCGACTTCTCTTACCGGTGTGACTCGTAAGATCCCACCGGATGGGTATGTCGCCGCCGCTCGGGCACGCGCCCACAACGGCAAAGGCTCCCATCAGCCAGGTGCGGGCACCATCTCTGTTGCCCGATGGGTTGCTTCACTCGAAAGTGAAGCCAACTCAGCGGTCGGCAACGCGCTGGACTATGACAACGTCAACGCCCTGCGGGTCATCAACGGATCCATTCGGGTCTACGGAGCGCGCTCCCTGTCGAACGACACGAGCAACTTCCGATACATCACGGCCCAGGACACAATCAACGGGGTCGTGTACGAGGCCAACAAGACTCTGGAAGAGTTGATCTTCAGCGTCATCGATGGTCGCGGCAACATCTTCGCCTCCGTGAAAGCGCGACTGATCGCCATTCTGGAGCCACGTCGCATCTCGGGGGCGTTGTACGAAGCCTTTGATGCAGTCGGCAAGCGAATCGACTTGGGCTACACCGTCAAGTGCGACAAGAGTCTGAATCCTGCCACCCAGTTGGCGGATGGGCTCGTCAAGGCAAAGATCGGCGTTCGAGTCTCTAGTGTCGGCGACCAGATCAATGTCGACATCGTCAAGAGCAACCTCACCACTTCAGTGGTGTAGACGGAGGTACTTAAATGCCACACGGTGGACCACATAAACTCTCACAGCGCCAGATCGTTTGTTCGATCGTTCCCGAAGATGAACAATCCCCTTCATGGGGTGAGTTCCTATTCGCTCAGGTGTCTGGTGGGGAAATCACTGCAGCCGTAGAGAAGGTCTACGCAGGTGGGAAGCCGTCCCCGGAGGTACTATGCGCTCCCTACGAAATCGGTGACATTACTGTCACAGCCCACATGGACGACTACGAAGAGCAGAGTTCAGAGCCTGGTCTTGGTGGTGCCGGTGTTGCTGTGAAGTTGGCGATTCTCAGGGGACAGGTTGGACGGGCTTACTACACCCTCAACGTGTTCCTAACAGACTGCGACATCCAAGTTACCGGAACTGACCGGATCTACACTAGTGCCCTACTGGTGGGCATTACTGAGCCAGAAGGTGATGCTTCTTCCGGAGCGCCAGCAACCTTCTCGCTGACCTTTGCCTGTCAGGACGTTGCTTCGGATCTCGCACAAACTTCGAATTATTCGTAGCCGCAGCCGTCTTTGGCACCGTGCTTGCCGCTACGCAGGCCAACGCTGACCACGACATTCGGGCTAAATCTTCCCGCTTGTCGGGAGTTGCAGTGATCAGGTTACCGGTGTGCTAGTTTTTCGCCTATGAGCACAGAACTATACACCGACGAATCTCCTGAGGAAAAGCCTTCGACGAAGAAGGCTGCCACCTCTGCTCCGAAAGTACCTGAAATCGAGGAAACCAACATTCTCGATCGACTCAAGGAGACCATCTCCAAGGAAGTCGAACGACCTGTTGTGTTGCTTGAGGTTCCTGAGCGTGAAGGGGTGATGCTTCGCATCAGCCCCAACATCAACCAGTCGAAGATGCGCAATTGGCGCAAGCAGGCTGGCGAGGAAACCAAGAACGGGCTGGACCCGACGAAGTTTGCTTGTTACGTCGTTGGACATACGACCGTTGGCATTGAGAT
>CEPV01005478.1_pt1 | contig 19368 bp, 16 predicted proteins | sample 530451 | NCBI WGS metagenome assembly CEPV01 (sample SAMEA2620097, study PRJEB7988) | marine metagenome | isolation source: saline water (ENVO:00002010), including | reverse complement strand
AAAAATAGAGATTATCAAAATTTTTTAACTTAGTGGCCCCATGCTTTTGCATGGTTATACCCATGCAACGTCCCCGTTACATTGCAATTTCTACATGGTTCCATCTTGCGATTACCTTCTCCCAAGTGACGTCGATAACGATTCATCAACTTGCCTGTCCAGACTTCCATAAGGGAATCACTATGTATGTTTCCAAAACGAACCCGTTTATTCCAGTCCTGAACACAGACCAATACATCACCATTCCAATCAATTTGCATCGCATAATGAGGGTAATAACATGGTTTTTTTTCATCCACCACATCCTGCTTTCCGGTATCGACTGTTCCTGCTCTATTAGTCAATTTTAGTCCGAAGTCACTCTCCTCTGAGTACCAACGATTGCGAAGCAGATATTGGTTTTTGCCAATTCCTGCCTTATCAAAAAGATTGTGCATCTCTTCTACTTGGTGTTCACCGTCATAAAGGCTCACCAGCATAAACCCTAGCCCTGCACTAAAAAGCTCATTTATGAAAGTGACTGTAAGCGGATCACCATTAGTCACTATCTCAGTATGTATTTCGTTACCGAATGCAGCCACAAAACCGACTATCTCCGGGTGGAGAAGTGGCTCTCCATGGCCGCAAATAATCAAACCCCCACTATAATTGAGCTCTTTAAGTTCGTCTGCGATTTTTTTTGCAAGCATGAGAGGCATGTGTAGATTCTGATTGGGGTAGTTAGTTGAATCATGACGGGGACAAAAGATACAGGTACGATTGCAGAGTTCAGTAGGATTTAGATCAATCCAGCTGAATAACGGAACAGAGCTGACATGTTCTACATTGTCAACAAATTCAGACTTTCGCTTGATGTTGTTTAATATCTCCTTCCCAACTCCTTCAACTGTCTCCCCAAGTTGGTGTATGTTTGCTTCGTTACTCATAGTTTTATCTCATTATTGATAGAGTGAATTAAAAGCCATCACTCAAACAATACCTTGATGTCTTCATGAATTTAGCCTGAATGAATTGATCTTGTTATGCGGTAATAAACTTTATTGCGGTTTGATTGGTCACTGGCTCAAACATATATGATCTCGCCTCTCCAGCCAGTTTTAGTATATTTGAATCGTGATTACTCATCTCTACAAATTCGGGGACTAATTGCACTAATGAGTCTACATCTGTAGCAATTGACCACATAGTATCTGGTACCCCCTCTGGCATCAAACCTGATACACCGCCCTGTGGGACCACAAAGATAGTTGGAAGACCTATTGATACGGCCTCCATACCCACTGTTGAGAATTCTGTGCCGATTACGAGTGTGGCAACAGAGAACTCTTCCTTAAGTGACCTACTGGCATTAATAGCCCATTTTTTCCATGAATCATCTTTCAAAAAGATGCTTGAAAGTGGTGCACGAGGGTGTGTCTTTATCTTATATTCTATTTCAGTCATCTCTTTTGATGCTTCTGAAACAAGCTCAAGTACTTTACGACATATTGTCACCTCTCCTGTAAGCGCAATTATTACTATTGGTTTTGTATTAGGATTTTTATGAGATGCAATAAAGTCCCAGACCCATTTAAATCGAAATGCAGGAGCAACTGTGACATTAAGATCAGGGCAGAATTCGCGAAGTGGTTTGATAAAAGCTGAGCCCATGACAGCGATAGTCTGAGGTATGACTCCTGCTCGTTGCTCAGCAGTGGTTGGTTTGGTACTGATGGCTGAAGAGGAGAAACCCTGATAACCCAAGGTTGTTGCCTTTGGAAGGAAGAGCCTGAACCCTGCACTCCATCCTCTGTCAATGCCCTGGTTTTCAAACCAGTCGATTGCTTTAACTACATTACACTCTAACAGAGAGAGTCGCTTAACGAATCGATAGTTAAGAAGCCCTCGAAGAGCCCCATTCAGTGCAGATGCAGAGGAAAGTTCTCGCCTGATGAGTGGGGTTATTTCGAAACCAGAAAAATCGACTCTGGAAATATTAATTTTGTTACGACGATACCAATGACCTGCTGCCCACAAAAGATCGGTCAATTTAATCAATTGGTCTTTCAGGATGAAACGCTCTGGATGTTGTTTTATATCTATGGTTGCCTTATATATTTGATTAAGTGTCATTTCAGAGAACTGAGGAATAAAACGCACTTTATTTTTATCCTGCTGTGAAAGTAGTTCCCAAAGACCGGAATAATATCGATCTTCCAATACAAACCCAGGAATAGCAAATGTGTCGATTACGATCAGGTCTTTATTGGGATCAAGGTTGGGAGTGTAATCCAGACTTCCTAATTTTGCGGTGAGCCACTCACTGAATATTCGAAAGTGAGTTCGCAGTGGAGAGAGTAGTGTACGAATGCTTTTTATCATCCGTGTCATTAATGGGGTACTCCAGATTATCTGTATTTTCTTTTGATTATTGTTTGTATATATATTGAGGATAGCAAACATGGTGGGATCATCGATGACAATTGAGTCTCCATCCTTGATCTCATGATTATAGTTTTTGAGCATGACCAGAGTAACAATGTCATGAAACAGTCGACTACTGTACTGGTCGCGCATTGATGCCGATGCAAGCCATCCATCAAGAGAGTCATCCCATGATGACGACACATCATCAATCAATGAACAGAAATCCTTTCGAAGATTTAAGGAAATCTCTCTATAGAATAGTTCCCACTTTGAAGGCAACTGTGCATGCCATGAGAGATCAATGTAAACATAATCGCTCATCTATTGAGCTTCATTATTATCCAGACATCGATGTGTCGCAAAATGATAAGAAACCTGGACTATCGACGAAGCAGCCCCCCATATATTCGACTCCTAATTTGGAGAGGCATCAACCGCACAGGAAGTCGTGTCGTAAAAAAAACAATGCTTTGTAGTAGAGTGTGAAATCCCATCTTCCGGAATGCTTTCATCAGAGTAAACTCTCTTTTGATGTATGTCCACCCACCCCGACGGAAGAAATAATCAGAATCGGCGATTGCGTCTACAAGGATATCAGGAAGGTTTGCAATTATGTGGCCTCTCATAATGACTCGTGCCCAGAGATGATAATCTTCAAACCACGGATAATTTTTATAACCACCAGCATCCTTAATTACATTTTTTCTCATAATTACAGTCTGGTGGTTCAATGGATTTCTGTAATTGGAGTATCTTTGGATTGATAACCAATCTTCAGGCATTCTTCTAACTACATGCGTTGTTATATTATTATGTTTATAAGTCTCTCTAAGTGCGCCGCCAAGTACTGCAATTTGAGGATTGTCATCCATATATTTTACTTGTAACTCAAAACGGTGAGGCAGCGAGACGTCATCACTATCAACCCTTGCAATGAGTTGCTCTTTACACTCATGAATACCGTCATTGAGCGCCGGACCCAATCCTCGATTAACACTGTATTTTACAATCTTTATTGGAAGTTTTATATCAAAATCATTGAGAATTGTTTCTACCTCTTTGGTGACTGGGCCATCCAAAAGTACCACAACCTCTGATGCTTGAAGTGTTTGGGAGAGAAGACTTTGCAAACACTCGGTCAACTCTTCCGATTTAGTCCCTGAGTAGAGGGAGATGAGTACAGATAATTTACTCAATTAATCTGGACCAAAAAGACATTCCTGCAATTGATTGCCGATTGAACTGCAGTCAAAATATAAATTAGATTTGTGATTAGAGTGTTTTGTTTTCGGTTTCTGATTTTGCAATAGAAGGTATCCCATAGAAATCGATTCTACACAGTTGCCATCAACAGATATTCCGAACTCACCAGCTATCTCCTCACATACTGTTCCCTTGCTGATTAATATTTTTTTATTAAATGCAATAGACTCAAGAACAGGAATGCCAAAACCTTCATAGAGCGATGGGAAGACAATCCTGGATGAATACTTGATACACGACTTGTATTTTTCATCACTGACATACCCAGCAATTGTTATTCGATCGAGAATGTTTTTATTGAATTTTTTTACATTTAGGTCTATAAGAGAAGTAGAAAATGGACCAACTAGAATAAGCTCATATGGGGTGCCTGTAAGTTCACAGTATTTGACATATCCCTCCAGAGCTCTTTGAATATTTTTATTAGCACGATCTGAGCCCAGCAATAGAAAATATTGTTTATTTAAATTTAATTTGACATGATTCAGAATAGAATCTCTATCTATAGGATATTCTGTATTTAGATCTTCAAGTGAAAGGCAATTTGGTAAGACTGTGATGATTTCGGGATTGACAGATAGTAGATTAATAATTCTTTTCTTTGATAATTGAGAGACTGTTATTATGTGATCGGTAGACAGCAGTTGAATTCTTATGAGTAGATAAAACAGATATTTTAATAAAACCGAACCATTATAGGATTTGTCCAGAAACCAGAGATCGTGGATGATCACAAAACTCTTTTGTTCACGTTTTCCAAATAGAGGACCGAAGTTATTTATAGAAAGTATTCTATCAAGGGTGAACATCCTGAGAGAGAGTATTATCATCTCCAATGGGATTCTTAGTACAGTTGAGTTTACGGACCATTGAGAGAGTGTTGTTAAAGGATTATTAGAAGTGAATTTTACACCCAAGGTCTTTGTTAGTGTTGCCTTACTTCTTAGTGCAATAAGAAAGGTTTGATTCTTTTGTGCTTTTAGTAATCCAACAACGTTTCGTATATATTTTTCTACCCCGGTGTGTTGATTTACTCTTAACGAGATAAGATTAATACCAATCTTCATAGCACAAATTACAAATTGATTTTAAGTCATCTGATTTAATCGTGAGTATGAGTATAGTGTTAAATATAATTAACATATTTTTAATACTTAATAAGTCTTTATTACTTTTAGTTGTAGCAAAGTAAAGCAAGATAAAGTATTACTAAATTAATTTTTTAATAACTTTTCTAATCTGTTTTGTATAGATTTAATAATATCTGATTCAGGACTAAATTCACAGTAGTCAGATCGTATTTTATTAATAAATTCAGATCGAATTGTGTTTGATAATGTAATTATTTCATCAGCTTTTTTTTCAAAGTCTAAATAAGTCGAGTTGGCGATGGTTGAAAATTGATTAAATTCTTCTCTATCAAAGTAAAGTACGTTATTATTATACGTTTCCTCATGTAGGATAAATTGATTCCAACAAAGAAGTGTAGGAACACCCATTGCAAGACTTTCGACGAGAAGGGAGGAGTTGCATCCGATGACAATTCGTGAATTGATTATTGCTCGATAACTTGCCAAATAATCATCAACCCTTGAAGTGCAATTGAAAGGTGTTTTGAGTAGGTTTCTGTACATTTGTTCTTCAGCAATTCTTGTTGACGGAGTAATTGAGTTCAATGCTATCACAAGAGACATTTTTCTCAATAGTGCAAACTTTGCTACCCATTGAACAAGATGTGAGCTTAGAAAAATTGGCTCTGCTCGATCACTGCGGTATTGTGAAACAAATAATACTTGATTTTTAATATTCTCATCTTGAGATTTTTTATATAAAATCATAGATGATTTTATATTTCCTACACCATAATATTCATTTCCAATATAGTTCCTAGGTTTATTGCGAGGATATCCAAACAGGACATCATAGGGAGGAAGAAGATCGAGTTCGTTAGCATCTCTTATTCCATTTTGTATCATAACTATTCTTACATAACCTGCATCATGAAGTCCTTTGCACCAACTGTTGTTGTCAATCATTGTTACAATAACTGATGATTTAAGAGCTCGTGAAACAGCAAGGATATAAGATCCTTTTAGATTAATTCTCTTTAAAATAACTAGATGTATTTGAAACAAAAAAAATGTGATAATTGAATGATTTAATAATCGTACATTCGATCTTAATGGCAATACTTTATAAGAATACTTTGCTTTTATGCATGGCTTGACGACATCACTTCCCGATTCATCTACTATCAAATAATCAAATGTTTTAGTTCTTGAAACCCATTTATATTTTTTTTTAATGAATCGCATGGGCAGTTTAAGAATTTTGTTTATTAATGTACCACTCATTTTTTATACGCGTATTATTAAACGATTAACTTATCACATGCTTTAACACAATTCTTTGTGAAGTTTTTCAAATACAGGAATCTCTTCACTCATTTTTGATTTTATGTAATCGTAGATATATTTGTCGTAAGCTGATTTAACAGGTGAGGGCCAATCCGGTATTGATTTCTCATATATAATATCCGTTGAATCAATTATATCCACCTTCAGAAAATCTGAAAGACCTTTTGTTTTTTTATACAATATCGTTTTTTTTAACTCTGGTGTTATTATAAAAATCAATGGCTTGTATAGAAGCACTGCCCATTGAATTGCTGTACTTGAGCTAGAAATAATCAATCTTGACTGCTTAATTTTAGAGATAGTATCTCCAGTAATCACATCGAATTTTGAAAAAAGCTGCTCTGTTACCCGCCTAGACCCTTTTGGATGACTTGCAATAGACATCTGTTCTCCAAATTCTTTTTCAAGAATTGTCAAACTCTGACAAATCGGATCATAGGTGCCTTCAACAGTAATTGGTGCCCCATGAGGATTAAGAAACCGATCAGGGTGTGTAGTAAAAGCCTGATCCAGAAACAGCACACCAGTCTCTTCAGTTTCCCTAGATTCAGAGCTAGGCTCTTCAGGGTACCGGCACTTTTCATAATCAAACGAGTGGCTATGAATTACACGTACACTGCCAGAATTTGAAAATAGATAAGGGTTATCTTTAAGAAATGCATCTCCTGAAATTATACATAGATCAAGTCTCTCTTTAACCTTGCATTTTATTATCCTGGCGAGATGAAGAAGGTGCTCTTTTAACTTTAACAACCCCTTCGTTGATTCGCTATCCTTAAAAATCGGAAGTCCGCCTGGACTAAGAAAACCTCTATCAAATCCAGCTTTCCTGAATATTTTCCAAATTACTGCTTTACTGCCAATTGGAGTAAAGAGAAAAATAACCAAAACTGATTTCGATTCAATGTTTTGAAGTGTGGACTTGAGATCGTTAAAATTCTTTATCTTTAATAACCATTGTTCCTCAACAAGGTCATCCCAATGTTTGTTGTATTCTCTCCACTCTTCTGATAATTGGCTGACATCAATGAGTTTGCTTATTTTCCCTGCTGAGTTGAATCTGTAAACTAGTTGACTGATCACATCACGGTGAGTAAATGGGTGACCTGAACAGAAGTAGATCTCTTCGTATTTTTTTCTTTGATGCCCTATCCTCTCTATCTCTTCTTTAATCACCATATACGCCACGGTGGGTCGCCACTGTCCCACAAGTCATTAAGATAGTTAACATCCCGCAGTGTATCCATACACTGCCAGAAACCTTCATGACAATATGCAGAGAGCTGCCGGTTTACACTTAACTGTTCAAGTGGTTCACGCTCAAACATGGCCTCATCACCCTCGATCAGGTCGAATACCGATGGCTCAAGGACCATAAATCCGCCATTGATCCAACTCATACGAAAATCCGGTTTCTCCATAAAGCGCACAACGCTATTGCCCTCAAGCTCGAGCTCACCATAGTGTGCCTTAGGGTGGACGGCAGTTATTGTTGCCTTTGTGTTTGAATTGTTATGGAACTCTACTAATTCACCTATGTGGATATCGGAAATGCCATCACCATAAGTTAGCATGAATGTATCGTCGAGATGCTCGCGAAGTCTACGAATGCGCCCTCCTGTCATTGTATTTTCGCCGGTATCAACCAGGGTAACTTTCCAACTCTCCTCAAGAACATCATTATGGTAATCAACATGACCTGTCGACAAGTTAACTGTGCAATCCGATTGACGAGCCTTGTAATTGAGAAAGTAGTCCTTAATGGCATCACCCTTATATCCAAGGGCTATGATGAAATCATCAAAACCATGGTATGAGTAGAGCTTCATGATGTGCCACAACATGGGACGGCCACCAATCTCTACCATTGGTTTAGGAATCAACCCTGTTCGTTCCGAAAGACGCGTACCAAAACCACCGGCCAAAAGCACTACTTTCACTGCAAACTCTCCCCAAGGTAGTCAAAAAGTCGATTAATCCCCTCTTCAAAGTTGATTTGTGGTGTTATCCCTGATTCTATGGCAGCTGTTATATCGTATGTAAAATCCATCTCTTGGCGGATTGATTTATCTGCTGTAGTTAAAACACTCCCATCCTTGAGTATCACTGGCACCTCCCTCCCAATTCGATCCCGGTTAATACGGGAGACCTCTAATGCCAATTCCAGAATGCTGTATGTTCTTCCACCCCCTATATTGAATATTTCTGATTCCCTGTGACCGGAAAACTTGAGAAGTTTGGAAATGGCCATCACTGCATCATCAATATAGATAAAATCCCGTTGCGGCGTTCCATCTGAGAGAAGATGGATTTCTCCAAATTCAATCGCCTGTTTGCAGAGATCATTCAAGACAAGAGACCAACATGAGGGGCTCTCTCCAACTGGAGGGCCATAGCTATTTGAAAGACGGATAATGAGAGGATCCAGTTTCGATCTCCTGCCATAATGTTTCAACACCTCCTCAGCCATAAGATGAGTTAAACCATAACGGTTTTGTGGCTGAGGTCTTCTTGTTTCCGAAATATTTCCTTTTAGCTGGCCATATACGTGCATTGTAGATAAGTAGATAAAGCGAACGGGATGATCAGTCCTGCTCAGGAGATCAACCAACTTCCACAGAGCGGTGACGTTGACCTCGAGTGCTTTTTCTATCTCTCTCTCACTTTCCGCCTGATCGAGTGAAACGCAATAGACCACTGCATCAGGGGAGGATCCTGCCATCTTATCCAATACAGTATGTTCCGTGACATCACCTCTCTTATAGGAAAATGTATTTGTGGAGATCGGATCGATAAAATCAATGGCACTTCTTCCCCATCCGATGACAGATGTCCCTTGCTCTGTTAATTGACGACAGAGGTTGGCCCCGATATAACCTGAAGCACCTGCAACCAGTACAGTTCTAGTCATTCCAATCAAATGCCATCTGTTCCAGATCCAGGCGTTCAACATCTTCTGGATTGTGTGGCCGATCCATGATATTGAGCACAACACTCTGACGGTCTGAGATTCCTTGAAACGCCATCCAGACCTCCGGTTCAATGGAAAGACGACCATAGTCTGCTTGATCAGAGAGCATGAACTCCTCGAACCGTTCTCCATCCAGAGTTGTTACAAAATGAACGGCCCCCACTGGAACTATCAAATTAAGTGTTGATTTCTTATGAAGCCGCCAACTTTTTATAAAATTTGGTTGAATTAATGAAAAATAGGCCTCTCCAAAAGCATTGAACTCTGGATCTGACGCTTTCAGTGCATGCAGTACATCTCCTCCATCAACTGCTATCCGTTTAAGTGGCGTAAAAACAACTTTTGATTGGGTATTCAATTAGCCCAGACCCTCCCTCTCTCTTTTGCCAGCTTACAGTATTCATCGATCTGACTCCCGGAGAATGATCGAACCTCTCCAGATTCTGTATAGAATTTTTGATACCACCGTGATGTTCTCTCGAGCGCTTCATCCAGAGTGAGAACTGGCAGCCAGTCAAGTTTATGCTGCGCCTTGTCACAGGAGAGCTTTAGAAGACCTGCCTCATGAAATGAGCCACCGAGTCGTTGATCAACAATATTGAACTTCAAACCTTCAAGTGATGCAGAAAATCTTTCGACAACCTCTCCGACGGTCGCAACATCTTCACTATGTGGACCAAAATTAAAAGGCTCCCCGTGGAGATCAGGATCAGAGGCAGCCAGCGCCGCAAGATTAAGGTAGCCGCTCAACGGTTCGAGGACATGCTGCCAGGGTCGGGTTGAGTGAGGACTGCGAATTTCAAGTGTGTTTCCTCCCGACCAGGCTCGAACAATATCTGGTACCAATCGTCCTTGTGCCCAGTCACCTCCCCCTATCACATTCCCTGCTCTTCCGATCACAAGCTTAATATTACTGTCGGATTCGGACAGAAAAGAGTGGAAATACCCATGAATGACCAATTCTGCCGCGCCTTTTGATGCGCTGTAGGGATCTTTCCCCCCCAATCGATCTGTTTCACGGTAGCCGTTGACGGTTTCCACATTTTCATACGCTTTATCACTGGTAACAAGCAATGCGGTAACTGGGGTATTAAGAGATCTCAAAGATTCCAATACGTTTAGGGTGCCAAGTGTATTGGTTTCAAACGTGAGGACAGGATCATTATACGAAGGCCCAACAAGTGCTTGTGCTGCAAGGTGAAAGACAAAATCGGGCTCAGTTGCTTTAAACAAGCTACACAGCTCCTCTCGATTACGGATATCGATGGTCTTTGACTCGCACAGTTCATTAAGATTTATAGATTCATAGTGCGAGGGTTCGGTGGGTAGGCCCAATGAGCCTCCCACTACCTCAGCACCTAACCGGGTCAACCAGAGTGTTAACCATGAACCTTTAAAGCCGGTATGGCCGAGAACAATAATTTTTTTATTATTAAAGATATTATTGAAATAATTCATGTTATGGCAAGTGCCAATATGCCAATCAATACAAGCAGTACGATGTTGTTGGATGATTCTTCACTTTAGTCATAATAACAATACTGAAATCTTGGCTCGGTCTAGAGCAAGATTGAAGGAAAAGCAAATTGAAAGCTTTCAGATGCCAGACTTGGTAAGAACAACTCTTATTGTCTTGAACATAATCAAGAGATCAAATGTTATTGTAAAATGTTTTAAGTAGTAAAGATCATAGTCGAGTTTTTTTCGGGCATCTTCCCTGGTTGATCCATAGGGAAACATCACTTGAGCCCAGCCCGTAAGGCCTGGTTTAACCATCAAACGAAGATCGTAATAGGGAATCAATTGTTCGAGTTCATTCACAAATTCTTTTCTTTCAGGGCGAGGCCCAACGATACTCATATCTCCTTTCAGGATATTCCATAGTTGAGGAATTTCATCAGCTCTTGTCCTTCGGAGAATTCTTCCAATTTTTGTCACTCTCGGATCATCAGGTGAAGACCATTGAGCGCCCTCTGTTTCGGCATTTTCGATCATCGTTCGAATCTTGTATAAGTAAAACTCAACTCCATTTAATCCCACTCTTTTTTGTTTATATATTACTGTTCCTGGTTGATTATAATGAGCAAGCAGAAAAATCAAACCTCCAAAGGGCAATAGAATTAAAATTGCAAATAGTGAGACAACCAAATCAATAATTCGCTTTACTTTGTTATGGGTTCCCTTATACAACAAATCATATCCTTCTGAAGTCGTAATTTGGTGCGGACCTACATTTAAAACTGGAATTCGTTTATAAAAGAACTCAAAATAGCTTGCTAAATCAAATATGGTGATGCCTTTCAACCTCAGTGACATTAATTGTGAAATCAGATGGTATGGGAGCTCTTCTATTTTTTCGATTATTATCCCTGTAACCATTGATGAATATATCTCCTTATTATCAAGATATATTTCCACTAAGTGGTCATTTATTGTTAACTCAAGATCGTTTATTTTATTGTCATCTACAGGAAGGTTAATTAAATTATGATCCCTTGCCTCATTCATTGATTTGTCTTCAAACAGTATCTCTTCCGCTTTGCTTCCAATGACCAGCCACTTTTCCGGCTGTTTTGTCTTGTCTACAACAAGATAGGAGATATATCTTATGATTGATGACCACAGGGCAAATAACAAGAGAACATACACCAGATTACCCCGCCAGAGTATTGAGTATAGATCTGTCAATTTCGTCAGATATAATAAAGATGCTATGATAGAACTCGTGATTAGTACCGATAGCAGTGAACCTGAAGCCATCTGAAAAGCTGTTTTGTTTCTGTTAAAGGAGTAGAGATCTCCCACTGCGAGGCCTGTAATTGTTACTGCAATAATTCCTACAATAATCATGGCTCCCGTAAATGAGTAGTCCAACGGACGATACCCCAGATTAACGTAGTGCACGATCTCTACTAGAAGATAGAGTGATACCACATCCTGGATAAAGAGTATTTTTCCATAGATTGGAATTTGTCCTGGACTACTAGGCATATGGCACAACCAGCATATTCGTCAACTCCAGCACTGTCCCCTACCCTCACATCGCGGACAAGTAAAAATTACAATGAATTCGAACCCGATAATTGGCATCGGCCTGGCACGCTGAATAACTAACTCTCTTCGACCACCCCAAATCATTCAGTTCATCCCCAATATTGTTAACTTCTGCCGCTCTATCCTTTTGCATTCATACATTCACGAATCTCTCGTTTCTGGACTATAACCACATCACATTCGAAGAATATCCACTGCAATATTGATCTTCTCAAAGGCTTTTTCCTGACTTCCCCATTGATTGCAGACAATTTTGACTATAATACAACAGGAACGCTGTTTATTTCTTACTACTCTACCGGGAGATCAAAAACTGGGTCATTAGTCAAAGAGATATATTGATTGAGTAACTTATTCCATATTTTGCAAATTCGTTCTTCTGAAAAATGTTCTGAGCGCTTTCTCGACTCTCTACTCATCTGCTTCCTTAGAGTTGGATCTCGCATTAATTTTATCAATTTTCTTGCCAGCTCTGACTCATTACCTGGCGAAACAAGATAACCTGTTCTGCCATCAAGAATGATCTCCTCAGGTCCTGTTGGGCAATTATAAGATACAGTTGGTATGCCACAGGTCTGGGCTTCTAACAAGACCATTGGAAATCCTTCAAAATGAGATGTCATCGCATAGATGCTTGATGAGAGATAATGATTTATGATTTCGCTTGTGGGAGGATGAATTGTAACCGAATGCTCAAGGCCCAGCTTAGAGATTTGTGACTGGAGCTTGTCTCTTAGACCACCTTCTCCGACAATTGAGAGAGACCATTCGGGACATTCTTTAACAATATGTGAAAAAACAGTGATCAGTTTATCGAATCCCTTCACAGGATCCAAACGACCAATGCTTAAGATCTGATGACTCTCCATATCTGCCATAGTATCGGTTGAGAAAGGTCTAGCATTCGGGATTACTACCCGATTGCGATTCAGAACCTTTCCCCGGTCTAAATCTCTTTCTGTTAAAAATACGACTCCGTCTAGCCCTGGATAGGATAATCTTCGTAACAATGACCAGTACCATGACGGAGCTGTCAATGAAATATGTTCACAAGCAATTCGAACTGAACATGACCTCCTGACAAAACGCAACAAAATGGATGGGTAAGTTCCAATACCCAAAATAACATCTGTTGATTCATCACCAATGCTTGTTCTCACTTGTATTATTGATCGTATTTTTGAAAAAAATTTATTGAATATCCCTTTTTTATGCAGATCAATATCAAGCGATTCAACAGAAACAGTGGGGTGCGGTGGATATGGTAACTCATTCTCCAAAGGCTGAATTGAGATGATTGTTGTTTCAAAACCAAAATGAGTGTGTAGTGCATTTGCAAGATTTACCGTTACGCGCTCTCCTCCTCCGCGTAGATTTAAATCTGCAATGAGAAATGTTATTTTATTTGTCATTCAGGATGTTCTGCGTAAATATGATTCCATCCTCTGTGAGATTCGATAGAACATGTATCGAATGGGCTCCAGAGGACTTTTCATCACTGCTTGAAATAGTTCAGATAACATTTCCCTGTAGTTATTACTTCTGATCTCAGTCATTGCTCTTCGTAACATAAGTGCAGCAAGTAGTCGTTTTTCAAGGGCTTTTTTTGAGGCGGTAAACTGCTGTATTCTCCATACGTGGTCGTTATGGAGATGGGCCATATTACAAAAGAAGAGATCCAGTGTGCCCAAGTGTCCTTCAGATTCCTGATTGATGCCCAATACAACAGGAATAACAGAGGCTCTACCCCCAGATGCGAGGATACGGAGCCATAGATCATAGTCTTCGACAGCAAAATAGTTTTCAGCTTCATTAAAAAGAAGAGAGTGTCTATTAGCGAATTTACGATTGATTGCCACACTGGAAGTTGCAAAACTATTTTCAGTTAACAGTAATGAGCGATAGGAGATCTTAATTGAGTCCTGAAAACCCATGAGTGAAATATTAACACCTTTTGAGTTTTGGACCTGCTGATAATGAGAAACCAACTCACAAGACTGCTCTGCGACTGCATCAGCAACTTGAGCGAGTTTCTCTGGACACCAGTAGTCGTCTGAATCCAAAAAGGCGATCCAATCTCCATGTGATTCTACAATTCCCCTGTTTCGAGGAGATGCCGGAGATCCTGATCCAGGTTGATAGAAGTATCGTATCCTGAAATCATCCAACGATTTGACAACATCAGATGTATTATCCGTTGAGCCATTGTCTACAACAATGATCTCAAATTTTTGATAGGTTTGATCAAGAACTGATTTAATGGTTTCCGGAAGTATATCGGCACGATTATAGGTCGGGATTACGACGCTAAAAAGAGGATCTGACTTATGGCCTGATATACCCGTCGTATTTGATTTTTGGTTCATCTTTACAGCAAGATATTAATTTGTATAGCAGTAACAGATGGGGTGTATCGTCGTCTGGAATTAACGTGAAGCATTAGTAATATTTCTCACTTGGCTTTAAAATGACAACAAAGGAGATTATATCTAGCACCGCATTTAGAATAACGTAAATTTTAATTTGATCAAATTTTTTTTAATGAATAGACGGAGGTAAATTTTCCCTTAAATAAGGGGTTCGCCACTAACTCAATATTATTAAGAAGCACTTGATGATTTAGATTTGTGCAGTGTTTATTCACATTCCTGTTTTCTGAATCCTTGATGACAATAACGTACTTTGGCAGTGGATAAACCTTCTCCTCCAGTATAACGCTATACTTATTTACCAGGTCATTGCCAACTGAATGGCTACATAACACGGACAAAAACTCAACATAACGCTCTTCTCCGATTGAGTGATGCGGATGAACAATAGTTGGAAAAAGTGGTAGTGCGGCCGAAATATAGTAACTTGTCGCCACATCAGAGATGAAAAATGAACCGGGAATAATCAAAGATCTGATCTTCGAAAAATCACCATAGTACCTAACTGACGAGTTTTTATAGTTCTCTGTGGCACTCCTGTCTATAGTCCAGTTATATGGATTATGTGAGTTTATCGCAAAAAGGGGCCTGTCAACCCAGGCTAGTCGATAAACCAGATCAAAATAAATTATTGTAACCAGGAGTGATAAGACAACCAGTGCTGGAGTTGAATACCTTTTGATTCTTTTTTTGCTTTGCAACCAAATAGAAAGCAATGCAAGCAAAAGAGACCACAAGAGAACAAGTCGTAAATAACTCATCAAATCCTGAAATTCTTCAGCCAACCAGGCGATGAGGGCAAAACCGAAAAAATAGAGAAGAGCAACCAGAACGGACGCAACCTCTTTTGCTGATAATTCTCTAGAGTTATTCATTTTTATTGAAAATATAACAATGCCTGCCAGTGCAAGAAAAAACACTAGAGAGTTGACGGCGTAGATTTCACCCTTTCTCATTCGCGCATCAAATTTCCAAATAAAATATGGGTCTCCCGAGGTGGAATATTTCTGCCCATTTAATGTTCTGACATGATGGGAATTCATCGCCGCAGATGTTGATAGTTGGATATCAAACAAAAAGGGAAGAAGAGACCACTCTCTGTCGATAGTGATATTCCCAATCACAAAAGCACCGTTGTATCCAATAGGATCTATTCGTATCAATCCATGGTCAGTGATTGGCTTACCGGTATGACAGATCTTGTTGGGCCTACCGGGCCTTAGGTGTTTCTTGGCACTATTCTCTTCTGAAAAGCCCTCTCCCCCACTCCAGAACAATTGGGTCGTGCTTCTCTTTTCTGATTCAACTGTGTAACAGACTCTCAGCCTCTCTTTCGTCAGCTCGGCATACAGGGCGACGATGATCACTGATGTCGTTATGAGGAGAAGCATAATCTTGGATCTACTCATGCCCGTCTACAACGGTTTGCCTGTAAATATAGAGGATAGCCATAGCGATAATCACTGGATGAAAAATCAGGATTTCGAACCGGTAAACTCCGGTGAAACTGACCAATAACCCGAAAAAGGTGAAGAGATAGGGAGAGATCAGAATAAGAGATGAGAAAATAGCACACCCGAAGAGGAAGATAGTGGCACGGCTCTGTTCTTTTGCAACAAGCCAGAAGGAGATCATCACACTCACAACCCCACTGAAGAGGAGCCCCACTCTCAACTGGTGCTCCCATTTTGGCAGATTAAGCCAAACCTCATCAAATTCAAACCAAAGATATTTAGGTATGTAATCACTGTAGTAACCGGTCTTGATGATTTCAGGTCGAAACAGCTCTGCAAGATGGTTTATGTCGATGAACCACAAAGTCGAAATCATTATGACACCTGATGCGACAATTCGAACTATCAAGTGACTGGCAAACTCAGAGGTTGAGGTCAGCAATCGAATGGCGATCGTATTTATTGTGAGATAAGCGAGAACGATAATTGTGGTATTAAGAAATTCCGAATGATCGACTGCTATGAGGACACCCCAAAAGAGAAAAAATAAGATCCAGCTGAATTGGATTACAACAGCATCACTCTCTGCCTTTGCTCTTTTTTTCTGGAGTGAGGAAAGAAAGTACGCATAGAAAATAAAGGCGGCAACAAGCCACAACCCCTCGGCAAGATGCACTACCGCTATTGTAATAATGATCAAAAAAGTGGTGATAGTCAGAACTGGAGCTTGAACCAGAGATCTGATCACAACCCGCACGGGGAGTATCGAGTCGATACTTTTTTGTTGTGCGACATCAATCTGATCCATAAGCGCGAAGAGGTATGCGATAGAGAGATAAAGGAATATGTAAGCAACATTCCCAGGCCAGGGTGAGACACGGAAGAATGCGTTTATCCCTCCTAGCAAGACAACAAAAAGAACAACCGCACCTAATGCCACTTTGTTGTCCTCTGTGAGCACTCTTGCAAAATAATAGTAGGAGAGGACAGTTAATGCACTACACCATGCGCCAAGGGTATGCCAGACTAGCGGCAACGGAGCATTAGAGAGCTTTGCGATAAGGGCAAGGCTGATATGCCACCCCGGCTCATAGACAAAATCCAGCTCTGATTTGGGATTGCCATTAAAGTGGTGTTGATCTGAGAAGATGGTACCGGAATCATGAATCTGGTTTGCAAGACTCATATGCCACCATGAATCTGCAAGAATATTGATAAGGCCTCCATTGTTAACCATGATAATGAAAACAACAGATGCGATTATCCAGATTAAACTGCTGCCCCCAGTTACATTAATTCCAATTTGCTTATCTATAATCAGATAGATAGCCAACAATACATCCAACAGGAGCAGGAAGCCAAGAAGATAATGGATGGAGAGACCTGCAACAGCTAATAGTGTTGCAAGTGCGGTATTAATCAGGATTGAAAGTGCAAACCCGGTGACAACCACCCCAACAAGCTTATCGTGGGTATCAGGTAGAGTTATCCTGGATTGGAGCATTACCGCTATTAACACTCCGTGGATGAGCGTTACAAATGGAACGGCCAGATGGGATAACAGCAGTGGTGTAAATCCTGGTTGAATCAATGCTCTAAAACCTGTTTATATTGAGGTCCTACCTGCCATATTCGTCTTGTAATCGTACAATATCGTCCTCTCCCAAATAGTCTCCAGACTGGACTTCAATTATCTGAAGAGGGGTCTCACCTGGATTCTCCAGTCTGTGGGCAGCTCCAATGGGGATATAGCTTGATTGGTTTTCACTCAGGAGTTGAGTTTGTTCGCCGTTGGTGATTTTAGCCTTTCCTTTGACGACAACCCAATGCTCTGACCGGTGTTTGTGTTTTTGTAGCGACAAGCAGGCACCGGGATTAACACAAATGTGCTTTACTTTAAAGCAATCTCCACTGTCCACGGTGTCGTACCAACCCCAGGGGCGATAGACTTTTCGATGATCCAGTGCTTCGTCACGAGTCTGTTGTTGCAACTGCCCAACCAACTTTTTCACTCGCTCTGAATCATTTTTATTTGCAACCAAGGTCACATCAGGAGTATGGATAATGCACAGGTCGTCAACACCGATGGCCGTGACCAGATGGTCTTTTGAGTGGATATAGCAGCCTGTTGTCTTCTCGGTGAGAACATCACCCTTGATACAGTTTCTCTCTTCATCTTTCTCACCAAGTTCGTAGAGAGCAGACCAGCCACCTACATCACACCATCGAGCATTAAGCGGAACCACAACCCCACGTTCTGTCTTTTCCATAATCGCATAGTCAATGGATAGCGATTCAAGATTTGAGGGGTAAGATGCAAGGCGATAGAAATCAAGATCTACGTTTCCCTTGTCAAGAGCCTCCTGAGAGGCGCTCTGAATCTCTGGGTGAAATTTTTTCAGCTCTGTGAGGAACTCTTTTGCCTTAAAGAGAAACATTCCGCTGTTCCAGAGGTAGCCACCTTCTCCAAGATATTTTTCTGCAGTGGATCGATCCGGCTTCTCGGTAAATTTCTCAATTCTTGTTGCTCCTTCACAATACACCGCTTCTCCCGGCTGCTCGCTTGCTTTGATATAGCCGTACCCTGTATGGGGTGTTGTAGGAGGGACACCAAAAACGACAATATCTCCTTTTAGTGCCGGTAGTGAGGCCCTTTTGATGGCGTCATGAAAGACGGCCTTGTTTTGAATAGAGTGGTCGGCTGAAAGAATCAACAGTAGTGGGTTCTCTTCTTCTTCCTGGGCTTTCAGTGCTGCAACAGCGATTGCCGATGCGGTATTTCGCCCCTCTCTCTCGAGAATGATAGTGGCATCGTCAATGCCAATTTGATGCAACTGCTCTGCAGCCAGAAAGCGATGCTCCTGGTTACAGATAACAATCGGTGCCGTGGTAACAGCACCTCCAAGACGTAACAGGGTCTCTTGAAACAGGGTGTTTGCACCGACCAGAGGAAGGAACTGCTTCGGGTACATTTTCCTTGATAGTGGCCAGAGACGTGTTCCAGACCCTCCTGCCAGAATGACAGGAATAACATTCAACACACTATTTTCCGACATTGAAGTTCATTTTTAAGATCATAGAGAGGTATCATCCACGCTACCGCCAACCGTGATTACTCACGGTTTAAAAAACAACCCGTTTGCTCATTAATTTCCACCCTTAAAGATGGTCGTTTTGAGCTTGTATTTTTACTTTTACTCTTTCAAAAGGAATCTATATTTATCTTATTCTAAATTTTATCTGTTCTGGTGGGTTGTTCTACTGATCAAAATCATGGCAATACCTCGATAAGGAGAATTGATTGTGGGTAATTACTCACCCCCATCCAGCTTGATTTTCCATCCAGTGTTCTTTCAACCCATCTGGAATACCTT
>CEPV01073192.1_pt1 | contig 19496 bp, 17 predicted proteins | sample 530451 | NCBI WGS metagenome assembly CEPV01 (sample SAMEA2620097, study PRJEB7988) | marine metagenome | isolation source: saline water (ENVO:00002010), including | reverse complement strand
ACGGCCAGGTCTATGACCGAACCCTCCCGGCTGATGCCCTTGCCGTACATGATGTCAAACTCGGCCTGGCGGAACGGTGGGGCGCACTTGTTCTTGACGACCTTCACCCTGGTGCGGTTGCCGACCACCTCCAGCCCGTCCTTGATGGCCTCGATCCGGCGAATGTCGAGACGGACCGAGGAGTAGAACTTGAGGGCCCTTCCACCCGGCGTGGTCTCAGGTGAACCGAACATGACGCCGATCTTCTCGCGCAGCTGGTTGATGAAGATGCAGATGGTGTTGGACTTGTTGAGGTTCGATGCCAGCTTGCGTAGAGCCTGGGACATGAGCCGGGCCTGCAGGCCGACATGCGTGTCACCCATCTCGCCCTCGATCTCGGCCCGGGGGGTGAGCGCTGCCACCGAGTCGATGACGATCACGTCGATGGCGCCCGAACGGATGAGCATGTCGGTGATCTCCAGGGCCTGCTCACCTGTATCGGGCTGGGAGATGAGTAGCTCGTCGACATCGACGCCGATGGCCCTTGCGTAGACGGGGTCCATGGCGTGCTCGGCATCCACGTAGGCGCAGATGCCGCCGTTGCGCTGGGCCTCGGCCACCACGTGGGTGGCGAGGGTGGTCTTCCCGGATCCTTCGGGGCCGTAGATTTCGGCCACCCTGCCCCTGGGCAGGCCTCCTATGCCGAGGGCCAGGTCGAGCGCCAGGGCTCCGGTGGGAATGGACTCGATGGCCATGGAGCCCTTGTCGCCCATCTTCATCACAGCACCCTGACCGAACTGCTTTTCAATCTGGCCGAGTGCCATGTCGAGGGCCTTGTCGCGCCCCTCGGGGGATGCCTGGACCACCGGGTCCTGGCTGGCGCTCTTGTTCCTGTTGTTCTTTGCCATCTTGTTCTCCGTTTCCGGTGATCTTCTGCTTGTCGTTCCGGGATGTGATGTGGTTTGACCGGTTGCGGACGAACCTACGGACAGGGTGTGACAGTGGCCCCGTACGGATGCCCCTCCGCGAATGACATCATCGTAATTGCGAACAGGCGTTCGATGCAAGCACCTTCACCAATTCATGGCATTCCCGTGCCTGATCGCACTACCGTCCGTCCCCATGGCCACCGGAGAGACCGACGACGAACTCCACTCACGCCTGACGCCCATGCAGTACCACTGCACCCAGGAGGCCGGAACCGAAGCCCCTTTCACGGGCGAGTACTGGGACGACGAACGCCCGGGCACCTACAGCTGCGTCGTGTGCGGCGAGCCCCTGTTCGAGAGCTCCACCAAGTTCGACGCGGGTTGTGGCTGGCCCAGCTTCTGGGCGCCGATCAGCGACGACCTCATCGACGAACGGCCTGACCACAGCCTCGGGCGGGTGCGGACCGAAACCACGTGCGGTTCGTGTGGCGCACACCTTGGCCACGTCTTCCCCGACGGCCCCCAGCCGACCGGTGACCGCTACTGCATCAACTCGGCCTGCATAACCCTCGAACCCGAGGACGGCGCCGGGTCCTGAGGCTCAGGCTGTTGCCGATCAGGACCCTCGCCGCGCCTGAAGCCGCAGGCGCAGCAGGTTCAGCACGGAGATGACCGTGAACTGGCGTGTCCGGGTCCGGTCGAACGGAAACAGGACCCTCACCGCCTCCACCTCGCCGTCCACGCACGTGGCCATCCAGACCGTTCCGGGTTCCTGTCCGTCCTGGGGGTCGGGACCAGCCACACCGGTTACCGCCACCGAGACCTCGGCGCCCAGCAGGCGGCACACACCCGCTGCCATCGCAGAGACCGCCTCCTCGCCCACCACCGGGCCCTCCGGCACGCCCAGCAGTTCCCGCTTGACATCGCCTGAGTAGGCGACCACAGATCCACGGAAGGCACGGCTTGAACCGGGCACGTCGGTCAGCCGGGACCCGATCAACCCTCCCGTCAACGACTCGGCGGTTGCGAGGGTGAGGCCCTGGGAGACAAGTTCGTCGAGCACCACCGACTCCATGTTGGCCCCGTCCATTCCGAACACGATGGGGCCGATGACCGCACGCACCCGTGCCTCCTCGACGTCCAGGGTCTCCTCGACCTCGGCTGAGGTGGCAGCCTTGGCCGTGATGCGCACCTTGAGGCCCTCCATTCCGCTGGCAAGGAATGCCAGCGTGGCTCCACCCTCGACATCGAGGCGTTCGATCTCGTCGGCCAGCATCTCGGCCAGGCCTGACTCGGACTGACCCCACGTTCTCAACGTGCGCGAGCCGATCACCGAGACCGTTCCGGACCGGCGCCGCAGGTCGGGCAGAACCGAGCCCTCGAGCATCTCCTTCATCTCCCACGGCACCCCGGGAACCGTGTAGAGCACCTTGTCGCCGATGGGGCAGATGAGCCCGGGTGCGGTTCCCGGCAGCTCGGGCATCGTCGTGGCACCCACCGGCACGTCGGCCTGGCGGAGGTTGTTGGTCGGCATCTCCCGGCCCCGGCCGGCGAACCTGGCCTCGATGCGGTCCACCAGTTCCTGATCGCGCTCCATCGCCACGCCCATCAGCTCGGCAACCACCTCACGGGTGATGTCGTCCTGGGTGGGGCCGAGGCCGCCGGTCACGATCACGGCGTCGGCCCTGTCCAGCGCCCCGCGAAATGCCGCCATCATGCGCTCACGGTTGTCGCCCACCGCCGTGTGGCGGTGGCAGTCGATGCCCGACAGGGCCAGCTGTTCGCCTATCCAGGCCGAGTTGGTGTCGACAATCTGGCCCAGCAGCAGCTCGGTGCCGACTGCGACTATCTCACACAGCACGCTGCGGCCGCCTTCCTACGAACCGGTCCGGCTCGTGGCACGGCTGCCGTCCGCCAGGTACTGGAACCCGGTGACCAGCGTGAACACAACGGCCACCCAGAGCACCCCTTCGACAAGGAGGTCAGCCCCCTCGAGGGGAGGCAGCACCGCCAGCATCAGCGCCAGACCCTGCACGCTGGTCTTCCACTTGGCCGACCTGCGTGCCGGAACCGCCAGACCCCGGCGCACGTACCACAGCCGGTAGAAGGTGATAACCACCTCGCGTGCGGTCAACAGCGCTACGGGAACCAGGGAGTAGCGGTCCACGGCCACGAGGCTGAGTGCCACACCGATCACGACAACCTTGTCGGCCAGCGGATCAAGGAACGCCCCCCACCGACTGACCGTGCCGCGGCGGCGAGCCAGAACCCCGTCGAAGAAGTCGGAGGCTCCGAGCACCCCACCCAGCAGGAACCCACCCCAGGAGGTACCGGCACTGTCGTCAGCGGCGAGAACCATCCCGAACAGCACCGGGGCGAACACCAGGCGCGCCAACGTGACGAGGTTGGCAGGGCTGACGACCGTTCCCAGGTGGCGTGTGAGCCTCATGAGGCCACCAGGTCGGGGCCAAGGGCGCCGGTCACCGTGACCGTGGCGAACTCCCCCACCGCAAGTTCAGGGGGAACGCCCACCACGCCGTCTATCTCGGGGGCCTCACGGTGGGTACGCCCCACACCGGGTTCGTCAACCAGCACAACAACCTCACTGCCGATGAGGGCGTCACGCCGCGCAGCCGTTGTGGCATCCTGCAACTCGCCCAGTTCCAACAGGCGCTCGGCAACAAGGCCGGGAGCGACCCTGTCAGGAAGGCCGGCCGCATGGGTCCCGGCCTCGTCGCTGAAGGCGAAGAACCCGCACCAGTCCAGGCCGACGTCCTGGACGAAGGCCAACAGATCGTCGTGGTCCTCCTCTGTCTCACCGGGGTATCCCACGATGAAGTTGGACCGGAATGTGGCCGTAGCGTCAAGGTTCCTGATGTGGTCGATCCTCTCACGGAAACGCCCGCCGTCGCCCCACCTGCGCATGTTCGCCAGCAGCGGCCGGGACACATGCTGGAGAGAGAGGTCAAAGTACGGAACACCGGTTGCGAGCATGGCCTCCACGAGCCCGTCGGTCAGGTCCGACGGGTAGAGGTACAAGAGGCGCACCCGGTCGACACGGTCGGCGACGGCCTCCACCAGCGGCACGATCGCCCGCTCACCCACCCCCTGGTCGCGCCCGAAGGAGGCAAGGTCCTGGGCGACCAGCACCACCTCACGCACACCGAGGGCATCCACCTCATCGAGAATCACCGGCACCGAGCGGCTGCGTTGCGGGCCCCGAAAGGTGGGAATGGCACAGAACCCACACGCCCGGTCGCAGCCCTCGGCCACCTTGACGTAGGCCCATGGCCGCGGGCTTGCCGGCCGGGGCAGGTTCAACAGGTCCAGCGTGGGCAGAGGCTCCGCACCGGGTCTACGTCCCAGCGTGACCGGCACCCCGAACCCGGAGACCGAGTCGACCTCAGGAAGCGTCCCGGCCAACTCGTCGCCGTATCGCTCGGCCATACAGCCGGTCACCACCAGGCGTGCATCGCCAACCCGCTCGTCGGCAAGGGCCAGGACCGTGTCGATCGACTCCTGCCTGGCCTCCTCGACAAATGCACAGGTATTGACCACGATGAGGTCCGCGTCGCCGGGGGCGTCGGTCTCCACCATGCCGTCGGCCACCAGCGTGCCGGCCAACTTGTCGGAGTCGACCTGGTTCTTGGGGCAACCCAGGGTCACCAGGTGGTAGCGGTTCACGGACATGCCCCGGCAAGGCTACGGGAGACTGCCGCTGGCCAACTCCCCAACCCGGCCTCAGGCGGCTCCCAGGCCCCTCGCCATGAACACGATCACCCCCAGGTAGGCACCGAGGAGCACCGCTCCCTCGATCCTGGCGACCCTGCGGCTTGTCGCCATCACGATGAGGACCGCCACGGCCCCACACGACAGAGCCCCCTATCGCAACAGGCCGTCGCCGATCACCACCGGATGGACGAGGGCGGTCGCCCCGAGAACGAGCGTCAGGTTCGCCGCATTCGAGCCGACCACGTTTCCGACACCGAGGTCCACCTGGCCGTCGAACGCCGCGATCGTTGACACGACCAACTCGGGTGCACTGGTGGCGAACCCGATTACCAGGGCCCCGATGACGACGGTCGACACGTTCAGGCGCGCCGCCAGGCCAACTGCCCCTGCGACGAACTGGTCGGCGGCAACGGTCAGCACGGCCAACCCCACAACGAGGGCCACCAGGTCGACTAGCACGGATGCGAGGCTACCGGCGGGCGCCGGCGTCCTACAGGCCCTGTTCGTTCAGGTTCTCGAGATCCTCGCTGGCCAGCAGAACCTCGCGTGCCTTGGAGCCGGTGGACGGTCCCACCACACCGGCCTCCTCCAGCTGGTCCATGAGCCGGCCTGCCCTGGCAAACCCGACACGCAACTTCCGCTGGAGCATGGAGGTGGACCCCAGCTGGCTTGACACCACCAGCTCACGGGCCTGCTCGAAGAGGTCGTCATCGTCTCCGGAACCACCCGTCGGGGACCGGTGCGAGTCGTCGGTTATCGAACCCGTCGGTGAGTCCAGAACCGGAACCTCGGCTGTCACCGGAGAGTCGTCGTCGCCTGCTGTGAGGATGTCGTCGACCTGTCGGGTCCATGCGGACACAACCTGTCTCACCTCGGACTCGTTCACCCATGCACCCTGGATCCGCTGGGGCGTGTTCGAACTCGGGCCGAGAAGCAGCATGTCGCCCTTGCCGACCAGACGTTCGGCACCGGGCTGGTCCAGGATCACCCGGCTGTCGGCGAGGCTCGATACCTCAAACGCCAGGCGCGCCGGGATGTTGGCCTTGATCACGCCCGTGATCACGTTCACCGAGGGGCGCTGGGTGGCGACAACAAGATGGATGCCGACGGCTCGTGCCATCTGGGCGAGGCGACAGATGGAGTCTTCGACATCGCGTGCAGCCACCATCATCAGGTCGGACAACTCATCGACGACGATCAGGATGAACGGCAGCCTCTGGTAGGCCATCGGTTCACCGTCGTCGTCGGTCACCCCGAGCGGTGCCTGCAGCTCGCCGCGGTCGTGTGCGGCGTTGTAGCCGGCGATGTCGCGGAACCCGCAGTCTGACAACAGGCCGTACCGGCGCTCCATCTCGCGCACGGCCCAGTGGAGGGAGTTGGCGGCCTTCTTGGGGTCGGTCACAGGAGCCGTGAGCAGGTGCGGCACGCCCTCGTACTGGCCCATCTCGACCCGCTTGGGGTCGATCAGGATCAGGCGGACCTGCTCGGGGCTGGAGCGCATGAGCACAGATGTGACCAGCGAGTTGATGCATGACGACTTGCCTGCGCCGGTAGCTCCGGCGATAAGCAGGTGCGGCATGGTGGAGAGGTTCAACAGCACCGGCTTGCCGTCGATGTCACGTCCGATTCCCGCCTCGAGCGGGTGCTGGGCCTTTGCCGCTGCCGTCGACGACAGGATGTCGCCGAGGGCAACGACCTCGCGCTCCTCGTTGGGCACCTCGATGCCGATCGCCTGCTGGCCAGGGATCGGAGCCAGAATGCGCACGTCGGCTGCCGCCAGCGCATACGCGATGTCCTTGTTGAGGCTGGTCACCCGGGCCACCTTGACGCCGTCGCCCAACTGCAACGCGTAGCGGGTGACGGTCGGACCGACTGTCATGTCGATCAGGCGGGTCTCGACACCGTGCGCGGAGAGCGCCTCCTGGAGGCGGTATCCCCGCTCCTCGATGGCCTTGGCGTCGATGTCGTGGGTCTCGCTGCGGGACAGGATCGACAGGGGCGGAAGCCGCCAGGTGGAGCCGTCGACAGCAGCGCCCAGTTCAATGGTGAGTTGCTCACCGCTCCCCGCTGCTACCTCTGTTCGATGCCTGCGCTTCTTCGTCACCGGCTCGGGTTCTGGTGCATGCCCGTCGGGTTCGGCCGCAGACACCGGTTCCGAGGCTGCCTCGGGGACCGGTTGAGGTGCTGGTGACTCGTGATGTACGACAACCTGTGGGTCGTCGGAGCCCGGGGCGCTCAGCAGGTTCTGCACCCAGTTACGCAGGGCGCGACCCAGCGGCACCAGCCCGGCCAGCAGGGCGCGCCCGACCCGGCGGGCAACCACAACGACGCCGCGGGCGGCCTGGCTTGCCGAAACACGGGTGATCACCGCCAGCCCCACCAGACCCGTCCCGATCAGGATCAGCACCGCACCGATGGTGTCGATGGCAGCATCCAGCCCGCCTCCGACAGCCAGGCCCAGGAGGCCTCCACCTGCACCCAGGCCGTCGGCTCCGTCTGAGATGCCCGGCCTGCCCCTGCCCAGGTGGAGCAGACCGGTGACGCTGAAGAGGGCCATGAAAGCCCCCACCGGGAGGCGTCTCGTCATCTCGTCGAACTCGATCCGCTCCCTGAACATGGCGAGGCCGACTGCAACCATCGCCACGGGCAGGCCCACCTTGGTGGTTCCAATGGTCCAGCCGGCACCGCTGTCGATCAACCGGCCCACGATTCCCGCCTTGCCGAGGTAGACCGACAGGCCCGTCAACAGGCCGCCCAGTACCAGGACGAGGCCCAGCAGTTCATCGGTCCGGCCAGCGAAAGCGGCCCTGGCCATGCGGCGGAGGAGGGCCTCGCGGGGCTCCCCGCCACGATCTTTCCGCCGCCCATCGGGGGAGTCTGACGGCTCGGGACCGTTGTCGCGGTCTGTCCGGTCTCGGTTCTTGCGCCTCTGGCGCACCGACCTGTCGGACGGCCCAGAACGCTCAGGTTTTGTGCTCACAGCAGCCTAAACGTACCACCAGCCGGTAACTGCACAGGTCACGTCCAGGCCCCGGGAAGCCTCACCGGACCTCCACAACAGGCACCAGTGCCGGCCGTCGCCCGGTGCGGCGCGACACGAGGCGTCCTGTGGCCCGTCGCGCCAGCCGAGCCAGCTCCTGCGAATCGCGTTCACCCTCTGCGACAACCGGCTTCAGCACCCCGGAAACCGCCTCGGCAACCTCACCACACCAACTCTCGCGATCCGACGGTTCAACCCAACCCCTGGTCTCAACGAACGGCTCACCCACCAGCTTTCCCCGTCGACCGTCAACGACGACCCTCACGACTACGAAGCCCTCGCCGGAGAGGTTGCGTCTCTCCTCGAGCAGGTCTTCGCTGACCGGGTTGCCGGACTCGTCGACCATCACGTAGGTGTCAGACACACGACCACGGCGTGAGATGCCGTCGTCATCGAGTTTCACCCGGTCGCCATCGGTGCACCGCAGCACCCGATCGGGTGCCATGCCGCGTTCCAGCGCCAACTCGTGGTGGGCGACCAGATGGGAGTACTCGCCATGGACTGGAATGAACAGGTCAGGGTCAGCGGCGTCGTGCAACGCCAGCAACTCCTCGGCCTTGCCGTGCCCGGTTGTGTGGATTCCGATCTGACCGCTGTGAACCAGTTGGACTCCCCTGCGGGCCAGCGCATTGTGGAGGCGCCCTATACCGGCCTCGTTGCCGGGAATCGGATGAGACGAAAAGACGACGGTGTCATTCTCGCCGACCGTCACGAACCGGTGACGGCCCTGCCCCATCAACGACAGCGCCGCTCTGGTCTCGCCCTGTGAGCCGGTGCAGACAATGCAGGTCAGGGCCGGGTCCAGGTCATCGAGGTCATCCTCGGTCGCAAATACCGACTCGGGGATACGCAGCAGTCCCAGGTCGCGTGCAAGGCCGACATTGCGGACCATTGACGGGCCGAGAACCACCACACGACGGCCGGTCGCCGATGCGGCATCGGCGATCTGTTGAATCCTGTGAACATGGCTGGAGAACGCCCCGACGATGATGCGCCGGCCGGCATGCTCCTCAAAGACCGACATCAGCACCGGGCCGATCTCGGATTCGGAACTCGACGCACCCGCCGAGCCGGCGTTGGTCGAGTCGGCCAGCAGGAGGCGGATTCCCTCTCCGGCGGCTAGTTCCCGAAGCCGCGGAAGGTCCGTGACCCTTCCGTCGACGGGATTGTCGTCGAGCTTGAAGTCACTGGAGTGCAGGAGGAGGCCCTGCGGCGTACCGAACAACGTCATCAGTCCACTCGGAGTCGAATGGGTGACGGGAAGGAACTCGCAGTCGAAAGGCCCGATCCTGTGACGGGCACGGTCGTGGAGTTCGATCAGCTCGGGCACCGGCACGCCCGCCGCCTTCAACTTTCCCCGGACCATTCCCAGGGTGAACGGTGACCCGTAGACCGGGAACGACATCTCAGAGAGCAGGTACGGGAGGCCACCGATGTGGTCCTCGTGGGCGTGGGTGATGATGCAGGCCTCGATGCGGTCCGCCCGCTCCCGCAGCCATGTGAAGTCCGGCAGAACGGCATCTACCCCGGGGAGGTCGTCGGGGAACAACTGCCCGCAGTCCAACATCACGATCCGACCGTGGGCCTCAAGGGCGGCGCAGTTGCGACCGATCTCTCCGAGACCACCCAGAAACGTCAGGTGTACGGGTGCTGCCATGGTTGTGTCCCGGACGGCTCGCTGCGGCTTCAGCCGCGCCCGAGGCCGACGAGAACCCTGCGGGCCTCGTCCTGGAGGCCTTCGGGCTCGGGACCCATCGGAAGGCGACAGTCGCCGCCGGGAAGGCCAAGCACCTTCATCATGGCCTTCGTGGGGACCGGGTTGGGCCGCAGGTCGCCCGACTCGAAGTCATATGACGGGATCAGTCGTCGGTTGATCTCTGCAGCCTCGGCCGCGTCTCCGCTGAAGAACGCCGTCATCATCGCAACCGTCTCGGGGGTGCACCAGTGCGATGCCACGCTCACCGTGCCGACGGCACCGACAGCCAGGAGGGACAGCGTCAGGCAGTCCTCGCCGCTGTAGACCTCAAAGCCCTCGGGTGCGGCCGCTATCAGGCGTGCGGTCCCGGCCACGTCGCCGGCGGCGTCCTTTACAGCCACGATGTTGTCGACCTCGTCGGCGAGTCTCAGGATCGTGTCGGTGTCGATCTTGCGGCCCGACCTGGGGGGAATGTCATAGAGCATCACCGGCAGGTCCGTGGCCGCTGCCGTGGTCCGAAAATGCTCGACCAGGCCTGCCTGCGAGGGCCTGTTGTAGTACGGGGTGACGTCGAGGATGCCGGCGACACCGACCTCGGCACACCTCTCGGCGTTGCGGACGGCAGACCTCGTGTCGTTGCTGCCTGCCCCTGCTATGACAGGAACCTGCACTGCCTCGACGACAGCGGCGATCATGTCCACCTGTTCATCCTGGGTGAGGGTGGGCGACTCACCGGTGGTCCCGGCCAGCACCAGCCCGTCGTTTCCCTGCTCCTCCAGCCATCTGGCGAGGGTCACCGCCCCGTCGATATCGAGGGAACCATCGGCGGTGAAGGGGCTGATCATGGCTGTCAGCACCCGTCCGAATCTGGGTTCCATCACAATCCTCTCCGGCCAGCTTCAGTTGGCCTGTGCCTCGCTCGCCCTCGGTATCCCGAGGGTTGCCAGGAAGTTCTCGTGCAACTCGAACCAGACCGTGTGGTACGACTCGATCATCGGCTTCGTGAACCAGTCGTGGTCACCGGCCCGGACACGCCCGAGTGCGTCTCCGAAACGCCGACCGTAGCCGTCAAAGCGGTGGAGCAGTGTCGCCAATTCGGTCGAGATCGGTTGAACGGTCCCGTTGATCTCAACCAGGCGGGCAACGACAGCTGCATCGTGGTCCGGGTCTGAGTGGTCGTTGACGACCTTTTCGCCGGTCGGGTCATGGGCCGGAGCGCGCAGTTGCCAGTCGGTACAGAGTTCCAGGAAGCCATGGTTCACGCTCAGGAACTCCTGATAGGCGGAGTGGACCCCGTCACGACACCCGGCCTCCTCCAGTTCAGCGGCCAGCAGGGTCTCGCCCCTACCCCGTCCCTCGGTGGTCAGCATCCAGCCCGACATCCGGCCATCGCGGAAACGGACGTCTCCCTGAGACTCGAGGCGAACCAGCCACTCCTCGACCTCGGGGACCTCCATTGCGGACGCCTCGGCAACCAGGGGGGTGTCGACGAATCCCCGCACGCGCAGCGAGTGCAGGACGCGAACCTCCGGGTGACTCTGGTACGGCATGGCTGTCACGCTAGCAACTGCCCCTCAGGACGATTCAATCCCGGATGGCTCGTCGCGGGCGATTCGAACCATCACCAACGGGTAGCCGATGAGGGCGATCAGCGCGAACACGAACCACTGGATGGCATAGCCGAGGTGGGGACCGTCGGTGAGGTCAGGAGGCCGGGGCACGAGCGGATAGTCGGCGACAACCGCACCCGAGGTGGCCTCGATGTACACCGGCAGCAGCGACACGTTCCAGCGCTCCGACAGCACCGCCAGGTCGATCACATCAACCTCGTCGCCGAGCCCACCCCGACTGCTCCGGGTTGTCCGAAGCCGTCCCGTCACAACCACCTCACCGTCCGGGGTGGCCCAGTAGTTGTCCTCACCGCCGAGATACGCCCGCCTCGGGAGGAACCCCCGGTCGACCACCACGGCTCCCGAGTCAAGTTCCAGAAGCGTCACGACGTTGACACCGGGACGGCCATCGCGGGTGCGGTTTGCCACGTAGACCTCCCTGCCCGGGTCAAAGGTCCCCGAGGCATGCACGGTCATGTGGACCGAGGCCTCGGGATCATCAAGGTCAATCACATCGAGGAGAGGCCCGGCCGGCTGGGCCATGCGCCCCTCGACAACGGCGTTCTGTGCCTGACGGTCATCGAGGCGTCTGAGCTGCCACATCCCGAAGCCGACCATCACGAACATCGCCGACACCACCAGCAGGTGGGTGACCAGCCAGAGTGGGCGCAGGAGGCGGCTGACAGACAATCGCCTGAGAGGCCTCAGAGGGCCAACAGTGCGTCGAGACCGACCGAAAGGCCGGACAGTCCGGCGACGTTGCGCACGGCCAGCAGGACACCCGGCATGAACGAGCTGCGATCGGTGGTGTCGTGCCTGATGACGAGTGTCTGGCCGGTCGTGCCGAGCACAACCTCCTGGTGGGCCACCATCCCCCGCATGCGTACCGAATGGATCCTGATGCCGGCCGGGCCGACGCCGCCCCGTGAACCGGCCACCACCTCGCGCTTCGTCGGGTCGTCGGCCCAGTCGGCCGAAGCCGCCGCCATGCGCTCAACGGTGGAGAGCGCCGTACCGGACGGTGCATCGACCTTCTCGTCGTGGTGGAACTCGATCACCTCGGCGGTCTCGAACCACGGTGCCGCCACCTCCGCGAAGCGCTGCATCAACACGGCTCCGATGGCGAAGTTGGGAACGATCAGGCAGTTGCTCGCGGTGAATGTCGACCGGAGTTCCGACAGGTCGTCGTCGGTCAGGCCTGAGGTGCCCACGACGGCGTGAACACCTGCAGCGGCGAGCACCGGAAGGTTGCTCCGGCTGGCATCGGCAACGGTGAAGTCGACAGCCACATCTACGCCCGTGTCGACCATGGTCGCGATCTCGGCCTCGACGGTCACGCCGTTGAGCACCTCGCCGGGAGAAACCGGGTCGACGGCTGCGACCAGAGCCATGTCGTCGGCATCGGCTACCGCCTCGCACACAGCGGCACCCATGCGGCCTCCGGCACCAATCACCCCCACACGGATTCCACCGGGGAACCGGTCCGCAGCGTCGCTCATGCCGGCGAGGTTAGCGGTCGACAACCCGGCGAGAGGGGCCGGTTACGCGAAACAGGGCTCAGGAACCCGGTCCGACCCGGGCTTCCGTCGCCGCCGGCGTGAGGAGTTCGGCGAGAACCGCGTTCACGTCATCGAGGGTTATCCCACGGAGGAGCCGGACGTACTCGTCCAGTGCAAGCACCCGCCCCAGAAGGCTCTGACTGGATCCCAACCGGGCCATCCGGCTGCCCGTTCCCTCAAGGCCCAACAAGATCGATCCCTCAAAGCCGTCCCTCGCTATCTCGAGTTCTTCGGCCGTGATGCCCCGGGCCGCCACCTCACCGACCTGGGCTGCAACGACGGTCGACAGCTCATCGGCCTTCTCGGGAGACGTCCCGGCACTCACCGTCACGAGGCCCGTGTCCTGGTAGCCGCTCATGCCGGCAAAGATGCTGTACGCGAGTCCGCTGTCCTCCCTGACCGTCTGGAACAGGCGACTTGAGAGCCCCCCACCAAGCACGTGGACTCCAAGGGAGAGTGCGTGGCGTCTCGGATCATCACGGCGCAGGCCGCGCCATCCCCATGCCATGTGCACCGCTTCGGTCTGGCGCGACACGGACCGTCCCTCACCGGCCTCGGAGAGCCGGTCCTCACGGGTGGGGTAGTCAGCACCACCGCGACCCTCGAAGGCCTCAGAAACCTGGTCAACCAGCATGGCGTGGTCCACGTCGCCCGCGGCTGCCACCACAAGGTTGGGTGACCTGTACCAGCGATCGTGGAACTCGACGATGTCATCGCGCTCCATGGCCGTCACGGATTCGGTGGTTCCAAGCACCTCACGCCCGAGCGGGTGGGCCGGGAAGGCCTCTTCGTACAGGAGGCTCCCGACCACATCGTCGGGGTCATCGGCAGCCAGGTTCAACTCCTCGAGGATCACGCGCCGTTCGCTGTCGACATCCTCAGAGCGAAGCGCCGGCGAGGTGATCACGTCGGTCAGTAGCGACGTGGCGAGTTCCTGCCCACCTGCCGGGACACGTGCGTAGAAGGCCGTGTACTCCTTGGTGGTGAAGGCGTTCATCTCGCCACCGGTGGCATCCACCAGTTCGGCAATGGAACGCGAGGACCTGGTTTCGGTTCCCTTGAACAGCAGGTGCTCGAGAAAGTGCGACGCACCGGCGATGCGATGGTGCTCGTCGCGCCCGCCGACGCCTACCCAGACACCCACCGACACCGAGTGGGCATCCGGCATGCGCTCGGATACCACACTCGGACCATCGGTTGACCCGTCATTGGGCACGGTCAACTCGACCGCCGGAGCGGCGGCCGACCTGAGTCCCCGCGGAGGACCCGTACCTGCGTTGGTGCTCAGCAACCCCGCCTGCGACGGCCGCCACCACGGTTGGTGGGGGCAGCGACGCCAAGGTCGCCGTGGACGGTCTCGAGTTCGGCGCTGAACGCCGCCTCGAAACCGACCTCGACAGGGCCGGTTGACGCCGGTGCCTCGTCAATGCTGTTGTAGTCGTCATCGTCATCGTCGGATCCGGCGTCGACGTCGTCGTCAGCCGGGTCACTGTCAGACGACTCGACCTCGACGAACTCATCGGTCTCGGCGGGAGCGTCAGCGGCCTCGGCCTCGTCAGCCTTTTCGGCGGGCTCGTCACCTGCGGGCATCAGCGAGATCTTGCCGTTCGGATCGACGTCTTCGACGACGACCGCCAGGGGCTGTCCCAGCTCCAGCACATCCTCGACCCTGTTGATGCGCTTGCCTCCACCCAGCTTGGAGATGTGCACCAGGCCGTCGCGGCCCGGAAGGATGTTGACGAACGCACCGAACTTGGTGATGTTCACGACACGGCCCTCGTAGACGGCTCCGACCTCGGCGGTCGGCGGATCGACGATCAGCTGGATCTGACGCTCGGCCTCGGACACGGCACCACGGTCGGGCGAGGCAATCGCCACGATTCCCACCATGCCGTCGTCGTCGACGCTGATGTCGGCACCTGTCTCAGCCTGAATGGTGTTGATCATCTTGCCCTTTGGACCGATTACCTCACCGATCTTCTCGATCGGAATCTCAAAGCTGACGATCTTCGGAGCGTTCTCGCCGACGTCGTCACGCGGCTCCGGAATGGCCTCGGCCATGGATGCCAGGATCGCCTGACGTGCCTCCTTGGCCTGGTTCAGGGCGGCAGCCAGGACATCGGCGGGGATGCCGTCGATCTTGGTGTCCAACTGCAGGGCGGTCACGAAGTCGGCCGTACCGGCCACCTTGAAGTCCATGTCGCCAAAGGCGTCCTCGGCTCCGAGAATGTCGGTCAGGGTCACGTACTCACCGTCGAGGTAGACGAGACCCATGGCGATTCCGGCTACGGGAGCCTTGATCGGCACACCGGCATCCATCATCGAGAGGCTCGACGAACACACCGAAGCCATCGAGGTGGAACCGTTTGACGACAGAACCTCTGACACGAGGCGCAGCGTGTAGGGGAAATCATCGAAGGCGGGCAGGACGGGCACGAGGGCACGCTCGGCGAGCGCACCGTGTCCGATCTCACGGCGCTTCGGGCCCCGCATGAAGCCGGTCTCACCTGTTGAGAACGGAGGGAAGTTGTAGTGGTGCATGTAGCGCTTACGGTCGACGGGGTCGATTCCGTCGATCATCTGGTCCATGCGACCGGTGCCGAGCGTGGTGAAGTTGAGCACCTGGGTCTCGCCCCGCTGGAACAGGCCGGAGCCGTGTGCCGTGGGGATGACAGCCACATCAGACGAGAGCGGACGCAGGTCGGCGGTTCCACGACCGTCGATACGGACTCCGTCGGACACGATGCGGGCCCGGACCACGTCCTTGGTGACCGACCTGACAGCTGAGCTGATCTGGCCTTCGGCTCCATCGACCTCTGCAAACTGCGGAAGCAGCTCCTCGATTAGGGCGGCCTTGACAGTTGCCTCAGCAGCGCCACGGTCGGCCTTCACGGCTATGGCCTGGGTCTCGGCAATGCGATCCCTGCCGGCAGCATCAACGGCCGCCCTGATCTCGTCGCTGTAGTCGACGGTGACCTCGTACGGCATGATCTCAGGTGCACCCACCGCCTCGACGAGTTCGAGCTGCATCTCGATGACCTCGCGGATGTACTGCTTTGAGAACTCCAGGCCGCTGGCGAGGACGGCCTCGTCGACCTTGGGGGCGCCGGCCTCATAGGCCTCGTAGGTGGACGCGGTACCGCCGGCCTCAACCATCATCACGGCGACGTCACCGTCGTCGAGCAGGCGACCTGCCACGACCATCTCGAACGCCGAGTCGGAACCCTCCTCGTAGGTCGGATGTGGAATCCACTCACCGGCGGTGGACCATGCGATGCGCACAGCGCCCACGGGGCCGTCGAACGGGATTCCGGACAGCATCAACGCCGCGGAGGCGCCGTTCAGGGCGAGGACGTCGTGTGGGTTCTCCATGTCGGCACCCATGACGGTTCCGACGATGTGGACCTCGTTGCGGAAGCCCTCGGGGAACATCGGCCGCAGCGGGCGGTCGATGAGCCGGCAGGTCAGGATCGCCGATTCAGGCGCACGGCCCTCGCGGCGAAAGAACGAGCCGGGGATCTTGCCGGCGGCGTACATCCGCTCCTCGATGTCGACGGTCAGCGGGAAGAAGCTGGCGCCCGGTCGGGGCGACCTCGCTCCGGTGGCGGTCACCAGGACGGTCGACCTGCCGATCTGTGCCAGAACGGCACCGTCGGCGAGGCCGGCCAGGCGGCCAACCTCAAAGGACATTGTCTTGTCGGACCCGCTGAATGTGCGGGACACGGTCTTTACTTCAGTCATTGTTTCCTCTCTTGATCCCGGCTGGAACTTCTCCGGTCGGGACGACGGCCGCTCCTTGCGGCTGACCGGTAAACCCTCGGCCTCCAGCCTCCAGTTGGATACATCCCGACCCGGTCACCCCCGTGGGAGGAACCTGCCGAGCGGCATGCAACTGGCACTGATGACCTCCGGGACCCGGGGTCGTCGTATTGGTTGTCGGTTCCGTTGGTCCGGACCCCCGACAGGGATATGGCCGGCCGTGTGGCCGCCGTACTCCAGGTACCCCGCCTACCGGCGCAGCCCCAACTTGGCGATGATCGCCCGATAGCGCTCGACGTCATTTGCCATGACGTAGTCGAGCAGCCGTCGGCGGCGACCCACCAGCATCAACAGGCCTCGCCGGCTGTGATGGTCCTTCTTGTGGACCTTCAGGTGGCCGGTGAGGTGGTTGATGCGGTCACTCAGCAGCGCAATCTGGACTTCGGGAGAACCGGTGTCGGTCTCGTGAAGCTTGTGCTCTGTGATTGTGTCGGCCTTGGGGGGCAGGTTGGTCGGCATCGGTACCTCGGGTATCGGACCCGGCCTCATGGCGCGCAGTGCGTCGCCGGAAGCCATACGGAGGGCCGGAGGTTTCGGATCCGACCCCGAACGACCCGGTTGGGTCGTCCACGGTCGCAAAGACTAGCAGCGGGTTGTGGAAGGCCCACCCGGGCCGCGTTCGGTCCGGCAGGTACAGGATCGGCTCCTACCGAACCAACTCCCTCAGGAGTCGTGCCATTTCAACAGCCGCCTCGGCCACATCGGCACCCTTGTTCCCCTTCGTGCCACCCGCTCGAGCCGCAGCCTGCTCGAAGGTGTCGGTCGTGAGCACACCGAAGGAAACCGGAACGCCCGTGTCATGGCCCACTCTGGAGATCCCGGAGGCTGCCTCGGCGCACACGTAGTCGAAGTGGGCAGTCTCACCCCTGATGACGCATCCAAGACACACGATTGCGTCGACAGAACCAGACTCGGCCATCGCCCTTGAAGCCAGCGGCAACTCGAACGCACCCGCCACCCACGCGAGGCTCAGGTCGGCGTCGTCCACACCTAGTTCCACCAGGCGCGTGGTTGCGCCCTCAAGCAGTCGTGCCACAACGGGTTCGTTGAACCTGGAGGCGACGATCCCGATGCGGAGACCCGATCCGTCGACCTCGACGCTGTGCTCCCTCACGCCGACTCAGTCTCGTTCTCGCCCCCACGGACACCGTCGTCGCAACCCTCGCTGCCGAGCATGTGGCCGAGCCGGTCCCGCTTGGTCTCCAGGTACCTCACGTTCTCCTCGTTCGGGGTGACCCGGATCGGCACCCGATCGGCGATCTCAAGCCCGTAGCCCTCGAGACCCCCGTACTTGACCGGGTTGTTCGTCATCAGGCGCATTCTGGTGACCCCCAGGTCGGAGAGTATCTGCGCCCCAACTCCGTACTCGCGTGAATCCACCGGGAGCCCCTGTTCCAGGTTGGCGTCGACGGTGTCGAGTCCCTCATCCTGGAGTTCGTAGGCCCGCAACTTGTGCGCTATTCCGATCCCCCTTCCCTCGTGACCACGCAGGTAGACGATCACACCGGCGCCTTCACGTCCGATGGCCTCAAGGGAAGCGTCAAGCTGGGACCCACAGTCACAGCGGATTGAACCAAGAAGGTCGCCCGTCAGGCACTCGGAGTGGACTCGTACCAGAGGCACGTCGACAGTCGAGATGTCGCCGAGCACGAACGCCACATGCTCATCCTCATCGAGCCTCGACCGATAGGCGTGTGCGGTAAAGTCGCCGTAGCGGGTCGGGATTCGGGCAGAGGCGAACTGATCAACCAACTTCTCGTAACGGCGCCGGTGGCGAATCAGGTCGGCGATTGCCAGAACGGTCAGTCCGTGACACTCCGCAAACTCCTCCAGGTCGGACATTCGAGCCATGCCGCCATCGTCCTTGACGATCTCACACAGAACGCCCACTGGTGCCCGATCGGCCAGCAGACACAGGTCAACAGCAGCCTCAGTATGACCGGCCCGCTTCAACACCCCACCATTCCGGGCTCGCAGGGGGAAGATGTGTCCGGGTCTTGCGAACTGGCCGGGCCCGCAACTGGAATCGGCCAACCCGGCAACAGTGGCCACCCGGTCCGCTGCTGAGATCCCGGTTGTAGTGCCCTCGGCCAGGTCAACCGAGACCGTGAAGGCCGTACGCATCGACTCGGTGTTGTCCACGACCATCAGGGGCAGGTCCAGGTCATCTGCCCTGCTGTCCGTCATGGGGGCACAGATGACACCGCTGGTGTGCCGGATCATGAACGCCATCTTCTCGGTTGTGATGGCGTCCGCCGCGATGATCAGGTCGCCTTCATTCTCGCGATCCTCATCATCTACCACCACGAGGAACTCCCCACGGGCGAAGGCCTGGATGGCCTCGCTGACAGTGGCCAGCGGCATCAGCCCTGACCCCCAGCCATCGAATCGAGCCTTGACACAAGGCCAGCCACATACCTGGCAACGACATCCACCTCAACGTTCACGCTGTCACCGGCCCTCAGACAGCCGAGGGTGGTGACGTGCAGGGTGTGAGGGACAACAGCCACATCGAACGATCCTTCTCCCAACCCCGCGACCGTAAGGCTGACCCCGTCAAGGCAGACAGACCCCTTTACGACAATCTGACCTGAAAGGGAGCTGGGAAGACGGAACGTGATGCGCTTTGACCCGTCAAGGTGCTCGTGGATGGCCTCGACCACCGTGACCGTGTCTACATGGCCCTGGACGATATGACCTCCGAACCTTCCGTCGGCAGCCATCGAACGCTCGAGGTTGATCGGCTCTCCGGGGGTGATTCCTCCCAGGGTCGTGCGATCGAGGGTCTCTGGAACGGCGTCAACTCCGAACCATGAGCCCTGTTCATCCTCGCCATGTTCCACCACGGTCAGACAACACCCGTCGACGCAGATCGAGGCTCCGACCACGACGTCGGAGAGGACCACCTCTGCCGAAACAACAAGACGCCGACCATCGCCGACTTCGCGCACATCGCGAACCTCACCTGTCTCCTCGATGATTCCTGTGAACATCGTCCCTACCCGTTGATTCCGTGTCGGAGCCCACCGCCATGCACGGTGGACCAGACCGAAACGGTAACCCCTCGGCAGGGTGACCCGTTCAACAGCCAAGAATGCTGCGTGCCCCGATTACATCGTCCTTCAGCTGTGC
>CEPV01094304.1_pt1 | contig 19563 bp, 15 predicted proteins | sample 530451 | NCBI WGS metagenome assembly CEPV01 (sample SAMEA2620097, study PRJEB7988) | marine metagenome | isolation source: saline water (ENVO:00002010), including | reverse complement strand
TGCATTGAACACTACCCAGAGTGCCGGCAAGCCGGTAGTGGTATCGATGGGTGGCGTCGCCGCATCCGGCGGATACTGGATCGCAGCCGGCGCAGACCGAATCCTGGCGGCCAACACGACCATTACGGGATCGATCGGCATCTTCGGCGTGCTGCCGACCTTTGATAGGAGCCTGGATGAACTGGGTATTCACTCGGATGGCGTCGGCACAACCGAACTCAGCGGTGCCATGGATCCTCTTGGGCCACTGAATCCAATGTTGCAGAGAACGCTGCAGCAATCAATCGAACACGGCTACAAGAAATTCATCGACATCGTTGCGGATGGCAGAGACATGACCCCCGCTTCCGTCGACGCAATTGCCCAGGGACGTGTCTGGTCCGGCAAGAAGGCACTTGAACTAGGACTGATCGATCAGATCGGCAACCTCGGGGATGCCATCGACGTTTCAGCTGAACTCGCGGAACTGGACGAATTCGACGTGATCTATCTGGAGAAGCCACTGACAGCCAGGGAGCAGATTATCTCGCAGATGCTGCAGAGCAGTCTCGAGTTCATTGGTGAAAAAGCAACTACTGCCGTCTCGATTCCCATGCTGGGCGGTATCAGGCAGCTCGCGCGGATGAACGATCCCCATGGTATCTATCTGCAATGCCTGACCTGTCTTGTGTTCTGACTCGGTAAGCAAATCCATTCGACCCAACGGCTGTGTCCATGCTGAAGCATCAACAACTGACCGAGCGTCGCATAGCCCAGGCCGGGCGCCGCATCCTCGAAACAATTTACCGCAATCCCCACCCGCTGGCTGTCACCTACTACCCTTCCGAGGAGCCTCTCACCTTTGACGAGGCACAGGGGAAACCCTTCAGTGCGATCTCTATCGACCAGCAGTGGGGCAGCAACTTTAGCTGCGCCTGGTTCCACCTGTCGGGCAAGGTTCCGCTCAGGATGCGTGGCCAGTCGGTCGTAGCACTCGTGGACCTCGAGGGGGAAGGTTGTGTATTCGACAAGGGAGGAAATCCACGGCAGGGCTTGACAGCTCGTCGTGACGATCGCCAAAGCGATCTACTCGGGCCCAAAAAAGAGATCAAACTGTACCGGACCTGCCGCGGGGGTGAGGAGATATCGATCTCTATCGATGCCGGCGCCAATCAGTTACTCGGCGGCAACCGAAGCTGTCACCTGCGGCAGGCGGAAGTGGCTGAATTCAGTGAAACAGCCTGGCAGTTATATCACGAGTACAGGTTCCTGGAACTGACCATGCTGGAACTCAAAGGAACGTCCAGACACAGGCAGCTGATCCTGCGCTGTCTCAACGATGTATGTAACATGCTGAGTCAATATTCGGAAACGGAACTCGAGCAAGCGAGACGGCGACTGCGAAGTGAACTTAGGCGTCCCGCCAAGGACTCCGCCCTGAATGTTTCCGCTATTGGGCACGCCCACATCGACGTCGCCTGGCTATGGCCCCTCAGAGAAACCGTGCGCAAGTGTGCCCGCACCTTTGCAACGGCGTTGCGGATGATGGAGGAGTATCCCGACTACAGATTCGGCGCCAGCCAGCCACAGCTTTACCAATTCGTTAAGACCCACTACCCAAAACTCTACCGCCAGATAAAAGGTGCCATCGCGGCAGGTCGCTGGGAAGTTCAAGGTGGCATGTGGGTCGAGAGCGACTGCAACATCCCATCAGGTGAATCGTTAGTTCGTCAGATACTTCACGGCAAGAGATTCTTCATGCAGGAGTTTGGCATAGAAGTGAATCATCTGTGGCTACCGGACGTCTTTGGCTACAGCGCTGCGCTGCCACAGATTCTGAAGAAGAGCAGGATCGACTACTTCACCACCCATAAGCTCAACTGGAACCAATTCAACCGCTTTCCTCACCACACCATGCAGTGGCGAGGACTGGACGGAACCGAGATATTCGCACACTTCTTGGCGGGCAATGGCTACAACGTTTCCTGTACACCCCACGACTTCATCAACTTTGAAGCTGAGAATCGCGATGTGGACAGATCCGATCACGCCCTGTGTCTGTTCGGCATCGGCGACGGCGGCGGCGGACCCGGTCGTACCCACATCGAGTGGGCGCAACTCGCCACGGATCTGGAAGATCTACCCAAGGTGAAGGTGGAGTTCGCCAGAGAATTCTTTACCAAAGCGCAGGCTTCTGCCAGGGACCTGCTCAGTTGGGACGGTGAACTCTATTTCGAGTACCACCGCGGCACCTACACCACTCAGGCCTTGTGCAAAAGGATGAACCGCAAGATGGAGCTGCTGGCCAGGGACACGGAGCTGGCTTGGAGCCATCTGCCCCTTGGTCGATACCCCGCCCGGTCGCTCGACCAGGTCTGGAAGAGCATTCTCCTCAATCAATTTCACGACATCATCCCCGGATCGTCAATCAGGAGAGTGTATAAAGAAGCGCACCAGCAATATGAGCAGATCGAGCGGACCCTCAATACGCTCCTTGATCAGGCTGATGCAGCCTGGGTCAGATCGGTGGACAGCAGAGCTCTGCGAAACCCCTGGATGATTCGTAATTCCATGTCCTGGAGGCGGCGGGTGACCGTCCTCCTTCCAAAGTCTCGCAGCCGATGGTGGCGCGATAGTCAGGGCAGGCATCTGCTGAGCCAGACCGCCAAGGGGGGTATGCTGGTGGACGTGGAAGTACCGGCATTGGGCCATGTCCTGCTCGACAATACCAAATCCAGCCCTGCCGATGCACCTGCCCCGGACATCAAGGTTTCAGCAAGGCAGATGGAAAACGACCTGCTGCGCATTCGTTTCGCTCGCGACGGCAGCATCGACAGGATCTACGATAAGTCCCTGCGCCGTGAAGTGTTGGCAGCAGGTCAAAGGGGCAACCGATTCTGCTTGTTCCAGGATCAGCCCCTCGCGTTCGAAGCGTGGGATATCGACGCTTTCTACATGGAGACCAAACCAAGCCATCCGGTACTGATGGCTGCTACGGTAGTGGAGTCGGGACCGCTGCGTTCAACGCTGTCTCAGGTGTGGGAAGGCGATCGGTACAAAATCGAACAGAGAATCTCGCTGTCTAGAAACAGCCGACTGATCGAGTTCGACACCTCAATCGACTGGCGCCAGTCGGCACACATGCTGCGCGTTGCGTTCCCCGTCAACGTCAGGGCCGCCCAGGCCCACTACGAAATCCAGTTCGGGCATCTGGCTCGACCCACCCATATGAACACCAGTTGGGATATGGCGCGATTTGAGGTAGTGGCCCACAAGTGGGCGGATATATCCCAGCCCAACTACGGCGTGGCGATAATCAATGACTGCAAATACGGCCATCAGATTCACGGCAATGTGATCAGCTTAAACCTGTTACGCAGCCCAAAGAGCCCGGATCCGGAAGCCGACATGCACACCCATGAATTCCGTTACGCACTGTTGCCACACCCGGGCGATCACATAGCTGCTCATGTGCCACAGCAAGCGTATGAGTTCAACGTCCCGGCGCGGGTGATCAAGACAACGCCTCATCGTGGATCGAAAGCGGCCAGTTACAGCCTACTGAACATAGATGCGCACAATGTCTTTATCGATACGGTTAAGAAATCGGAAGACGGCAGAGATATTATCATCAGGTGCTATGAAGCCTATGCAATGGATTGCACCACACGAATGGAATTCGATTTCTCAGCACAGGAAGTCATCGAGGTGGACATCTTGGAGGATAACGGCAGGTCTTTACCACTTCGAGACAACCAGGTGAAGCTGACGTTCTCGCCGTTTGAAATCAAGACCTTGCGCGTCCGCCGTTAAACACCCCTCTTCTCAGGCGCTTATCTCCGTCAATACCACACGCCCAGGCTTGGCAACACATGCAGAGGTCTGGCAACACACGTCAACGTTCGATAGCACACGTCGACATTCGATAGCACACGCCGACATTCGATAGCACACGTCGACATTCGATAGCGCACGCCGACATTCGATAGCACACGCCGACACTCCATCGCACAGTTCGACATTCGATTCAGCGTTCATTCAGCTGAACCGCGTTACATTTACATGCAACGTGCAAAGGAGCGCAAGCGATGAAAGAGATGACCTGCTGTCTAATGGCGGCTCTGAGTCTGGCCTTACCCGGCCAACACCTCTATGCAGAACATCGGGATGGCGACCATGTACGTCATCGCCATATAAGCTATCGGACCAGTAGCCACTCGGATCACAGCCACCATGGCTCAAGGGTGGTCATTCGGCGTGGAGTGATTCACAGACGTGACAGCCACCGAACATATGTGCATCACGATCGCGGGTACTCCCGGAGATATGTCACCCGGTATCGAGACAACCATGGTCACCACCGGCATGACGAACGGGCCAGGAATCTGCTGCTGGGTCTTGCCATCGCACTCCCCTTGGTCATTCACGCAGATCACCGGCACCATGCACGACATGGTAGATACAATAGAAGGTATCGCTACTGATCCAGCCTTGCAACCGAGCTCGCTATCGTGCCTTGACCAACGGATGGTCTTCAGGCAGGTTGCGCGAGATCCACAAGACCAACTTGTGCTTCATATTGGGTTCGTCTTCCTGCCCTTTGGCAAGCGGCTGCACCAATTGATCGTGAACCAGTAGTCGATAGATATACTCAATCTTGCTCTTGGCGGAATCGGTCGGTTCGAACTGGGCCACGCCTCTCTTTTCGGCATATGAAGTACCCACTCGAATGGCCTCTCTCAGCAACTGTGTTTCGTTTGCTAGCTTCTTCATCTGCCTCGCTCCATGGCGTAGTCATACATTCCGCATCACCCATTTGCCCGGGCTGCTCATGGTAACTAATCTGTACTTTCTATGTAACCAATACTAATACAACGATCACTGTCTACAGGGAATAAGCCGACAACTGGCCACGGGCAATGGAACGAATACTGCCCCCTGTTAACAACACGGTAGCAGCACGGTTACCGTCCACTGGTAGCAGCAGGATACCAAGACCCCTACGCATGGTTGACCTTCAACGGTCTGAAGTATGGGTCGGATCATCTCATCCGTGAGGTGGAGGCCTATCTGATAGCTCACTGTCCGACTCAGTCCGAGCGTGCTGCGTCCGTGCAGCGGTCGCCCGTCATCGAATGGATGCTGTGCCTGGAAAGGGGGGGCTCGCCTGTCAGGTACTGCGGTCAATAGGGCGGCAGCAGGCGCCTGAACCCATGGAACAGCACGACAAGTAGAAAGAAGAGGTTGCGCAGCAGTACAGCATAGATTGGCAGTCTGATGGCGCGGCCTCGATCACCCGACTCGCAGCTCGCAGCAAGCTGCAGGGCCAACCGTTCCATCCAGGCAACGGACTGCGGCCATTCGAGTATACCTTGCAGCCATTCTCTCGGGATGCCCTCTTTGCCGACAGCCGTACCGACGATTCCGCCGACGATTGCGCCGGTGGAATCGGTATCGCCACCGCATCTGACGACGGCAGTGACCGCACCGCGCAGATCATTCTGATTGGCAAGCCAGGCGTGTATCGCTACCGGTATCGAATGCAAGCTGTATCCGGAAACACCCTTGGCAAGACCCAGATCGGCAGCAAACGACTCCGTGTTCTGACCTCGCTCGACCGAGTCGACCGCAGCCACGATCGACGCCAGGAATTCGTCTGCTGCATCGCCGAGGGATGACGACAACTCGGCCAGGTATCGTCTGCCGTCAATCCGTGCGTCGTGACGGATCATCTGTGCTGCCAGAGCGACTGCGTAGGCGCCCTGTTCCGCCTTGGGATCAGTGTGCGTGATGCGTGCGCAGGCACGCACCAACTGTCTGAGCAGACTGGGATCATCGACGGCCGCCCCTATGACGGCCGCCCTCATCGCTGCACCGTTACCGGCAGAAAAAACACCGCTGTGCTCGGGGCTGAATCCAATCCAGAGACGCAAGATAGAACGCAAGGTAGCCATGCCGATGCCTGCCGGCAGAGCGATTATCCAGAAGCGAAGACGCCATGCCAAGAGGCGAGCGAACGCCCGCACATCACCGCCTGAATCGATCAGTGCCTGCGCCACCATACAGGTGTGTTCGGTATCGTCCGAGATCATGCCCCGACCGAAGAACAATCTGTGTCGCTCGGGCTGTCCTAGAATCTTCCTCGCTCGTTGGCGCGACAAGCCTTCGTAGGGTAATCCGATTGAATCCCCAACGGCGGTGCCGAGAATTGAACCAACTATGTGAGTCTGGAGCACGACAAAGATGCCGCCCTAACAGTTTGATCCTGGTCGATCACCGAGTTCCAGATGCGACAATCCACACCTGGCCAGCGGCGATCACGGGACGCACGATTGAGCGACTGGACCGGAAGGTACTCCGGTTCAATCCTGTAAACGACTCGAAATGGTAGAATAGATCGAGTGATGTATTGGGATCATCGATATCGAGTTGATGAAACGAGCAGCTACTAGAGCGCCATTCCAGACCAATCCGATGATCTGATCAAGCGGGTGTTACATTTTCTGCCTGCGGACCCTTCTGGCCTTGGGTCACTTCCATCGTGACCTTTTGACCTTCATAGAGTGATCTGCGGCCTTCACCGTTTATGGCAGTGTGATGTACAAACACATCCTTCTCGCCTTCACGTTCTATAAACCCAAACCCCTTCGCATCGTCGAACCACTTGACGGTGCCGGAAACTGTTTGACCTGACATAAATTCCTCATTCCTTAATTTGCCAACCTGGATTGGCTGTACTAAAAGCTAACCTCCTAGAAGGTTAGTGCAAATATTACTACATTCAAGTTGATGATGGCTATAAAACAACGAGGAAATTGCGGATTGGCGCCGATTGGATCCCACGAACGACCTCGAGATGCACCCGTCATTGTAAAGGGCCCTGCACAGCCCATCCTCGCAGGGATGCCTCCTCCTCGATGGGCGCACATCCAGGCCGACGCCGCGCAAAAAAGCTACTCGCTTCGGCAGAAATATGAACGGTGGCTACATGGCAATCGCCGACCCTCACTACGCGCCGATCAGGAATCCCCGGCCGCCTACTCGGAGGACTCCCCCTGCTTCATGTATCAAAGTAGATGTTGTCACTGCAAGCCGGGTGGACACAGAACGTCCGCGTAAAGGCGCACGATTGAGAACGCCTGCGCCAGCGCTGTTTCAATTCGCAACAATTTGTAACAGGGTTCGCGTCTTGGCCACCTTGATGTAGCCGCTTCCAGAAGCAAGCAGACGCATTAAGCCCCTGGCAACTATCCGGTGCTCCAGAATTCACTTAAGGCATGCGCTAACTCGTCACGGCTATCCACGAAATTAGCTGTCCACTCATCAGGATACAGTTTTCGATACCGATGATGGGCAAATCGCTCGTCTATCAGACAGATGACGCCTCGGTCATCCTTACTGCGGATCACCCTGCCTGCGGTCTGCAGTACGCGATTCATGCCCGGATACTGGTACGCAAACTCGAATCCAGAGCCCGAATCCGCAAAGTGCTCCATGATCAGATCGTTTTCGATACCCAATTGCGGCAATCCAACGCTGACGATGACAACGCCGATCAGACGCTGGCCGGCCAGATCTATCCCTTCACCGAATATGCCTCCCATGACAGCAAATCCAACCAAGGTCGTAGTACGATCAGGTTGCATCTGGTAGAGGAACTCATCTCGAGCCGGTTCATCCATCTGTGGCGTTTGCATCAATATCTCGACATCGGGAAAGCGCTGTGTGAATCGCTGCGCGACCTCATCCAGATAGCGATAGGAGGGAAAGTAAATCAGGTAATTCCCCTTAGTACCGGCTACGACCTCTGCGATCATATCCACTACTTGGGTATAGCTGGCTTGTCTCTGTCTGTAGGTAGTCGAGATTCTCCGAGCAATATAGACACCAAGATTCTCACTAGGAAACGGCGATGGCAACCTGATCGACTGAGCGTCGTCAGTCGTTCCCAGCAACGCTCGATAATAGTCGCTGGGGGTTAGTGTGGCGGAGAAGAGTACCACTGATTTACCGCGCTCAAGACCTTCTCTCAGCAGCCTGGCGGGATTGACGCAATACAGTCTGATGCTGACCGAGCCCTTCCTTCTGTAGCTGACCGGTTGTACCAGGGTTACGAAGTGGTCATCGAATAGTTCGGCAGTTCTGGTAAACCTCAAGCTATCAAAGTAGAACTGCAGCAGTTCATCATGCAAAGGTGTCGGTTCATTCTCCGCAAGCCACTCTTCGGCCACCTTGCAGAACTCCGCTAATGCCTTGATTAGCTTGTCCGGAGCCCGCTCAGAAACCAGGTGGCCGGCTTCCTCGAGTGATTGCCGCCCCTCCTTCAGGATTGCCAGGATGGCTCGATTTACTTTTTCCAATTTCTTGGCAACTTGAGGCACCGACGTCGCCGTGGCTCTCTTTAGCGTCATCAGGATGTCTTTCTCCAGCGTGGCGGAGAACATCTCCCGGCCGCGATCGACCAGGTTGTGTGCCTCATCGACTAGAAAACTGTAATCCCCGCTGTCTTCATCGAAGAAGCGCCTGAGATGAACTGTTGGGTCAAATGCGTAATTGTAGTCGCACACAACACAGTCCACCCAGAGGGCCAAGTCCAACGAGAATTCAAAAGGGCAGATCTGATAGTGTTCCGCTTTCGATTCGACATCCACCCTCGTCATGCGATCGCACTCAGCCAACGTTTCCTGCACTGCCGATCTGATCACGTCGTGATAGCCCCGTGCGTAGATACAGTGTTCAGCGTCGCACGGGACACCAGGATTGAAACAGATCTTTTCCTTTGCCGTGAGGGTGATCGATTTGAACCGCAATCCCTGCGCGCCCATCTCACGCAGCGCGTTTTCAACCACCGTTCGACCGACCGTCTTGGCAGTAAGGTAGAACACCTGCTCGTGATGTCCTTCTCCCAGCGCCTTTATGGCTGGATACAAAGTGGCCATGGTTTTACCGATCCCGGTGGGAGCCTGCACATAGAGTTGCGCGCCACTCACCATGGTACGGTAGGCGCTGACGGCAAGCTGTCGCTGACCATCACGATACTGGCCATACGGAAACGACAGTGCCGCGATGGCTGCATCACGAATCACGCGCCATCGGAACATTGTTTGCAGCCACTCAAGATATGATCCCACCACATGCTGATAGAACGCCTCAAGCTCAGCTAACGAACAACTCTGTCGCAGCTCGGTGATCTCGCCATCATCCAGATTGAGGTAACACAACTGCAATTCAATCGTTTCCAACTCGTTCTGAGCAGCATATAGAAACGCGTAGATCTTGAGTTGGCCCCAGTGCAATAGGCGATTCGCATCGGGCAGCTCTGAGGGCGCCATGCGCAGAGTTTTGATCTCTTCGATGACCACCGGATCTGCGTCGACGAAGATGCCATCGATGCGGCCGCCAATCTCCAACCTGAGGTCTGTACTTTCAGAAAGCCCCTTGATGCTGACCTCGGATTGATACCCTGACGGACGACTTCTCTGTACGCGCCGATGACCGGCGATACCCTCGAGCGCGCTTCCTCTTGCGCTGAAACGGTAGTTTATATCACCACTTTTCAGAACCCGCTCGACCAGATTCCCGACCGAAACCCTGTAGGTCACTTTCTCGCCTGTGCCAAAGGCCGGTTCGTTCATACCCATGCGACGTTCACTACCCGATAGGGTATCTCGAACCGTTCGAACGCTCGAATCCATCTCTTCTGGTTGTCCTGCAGTCGATCGCCGGGACCCTTAACTTCTAGGAGCTCATAGAACCCGGTGTCAGGAAACAGTACCAGATCCGGAAATCCGGATCGGTTATTGCGAAGGTCCCACAGCAGGCGTTCAAACACATTGGCAAGATGGTCTGCCGGAATTCGTTGCAGTGATAGATGCAGTACCTCCTCACTCAATACCTGCCAATGCACGAAACGATTGGTGATGCCTGACTTTTCCCGGTATGTCTTGCAGACAACGTCCAACCAGCGATCAGCGCTTCTGATCTCTTCGAGGCGCTGCCTAATCGCACCTTGCCTCGCGACCTGAAAGGTGGGTGTGAAGAGATCGGTGGGACTGCTCTGATAACGATTGAAGAAGGCGCCCTTTACGGACATGAAGACGATGTCCCAGAAGGCCAGTCCGAAAAGTCCCATAAAGAGATGGTTTTCCACGTAGTAGCAGCGACTCCCTTGGGTGTCGTAATGGGCACGGACATTCTCTTCAACGCGCACGCTTTCATCATGTTTAAGGGCGACCAGCACGCTGTTGTTCTCATGCAGCAGCACCGGTGGCAATCCGGGGCTCTGATCAAGTCCGAGCTTCTTCTGCAGGCCGGGCATAAAGCGGCTGGCAAATTCCAGCTCCGCTTCATCTACAGGATCTGTCTCAATGCTCTTGCACAAATCGTAGCACTGCTGCACTCGCTCGAGCTTGCGCAAAATGCGCACGCGTCTCTCGCGGGCCGGTGGTGAAGACGATTCCGAGTAGACCGTAAGGGCGTTGACATAGCCCTGCTGGCGTTCCAGTTGCCGGCCGACTCGATTCAAGATGCGGTCTCTTCGCCGGATCAGCGTGGCTTCCTGTTTGGGATCGGGCATGAGCGCAACGATCCTCAAAAGGGCCTCCCTGTCATCCTGATCTACAGCTACCTGGCTGCTTTCGTTCAGGTCATGCAGCATCAGTGTTTTGTCGATTACGTCCCGATGCTGGAACAGGCGGGCATCCGCTGAAATCTCGTAATCTTCATAGCTCAGCAAGCCGAGGTCGGTCAATACGAACTGTGTCAGATCCTGGTTGAGATTACCGAAGAACAGCAGCCGATAGAGACGCAGATGCTCGATCATCAACGGACGATAGATGTCAAACGTCAGCTGCCGGCGGACATCGTCGACCTCCGACACGACGAGATCCAGCAGATCCGGGCGCTTCAAGGCAGCAACGGCAGAGCTTTTGTCCGCCATGAGCTCAACCAGATCGGGTTTGGTCAACAGTGCCAAAACGGCACTTTCGTCTTCATCCTGCCCTTGGTCGATGAAATTCGCCGCCAGCAATTCGTTTGCCACAGTCGGGAGATCGGTTATCTCGTCGTAGTGCAGTTTGTCACTTCGGAAAAGTGGTCCACGCCGGGAGATCAGACGAACGTACAGACGCTGTGCATCCAGCCCGAGGTCAACGAACCTTTCAGCGTACGCAGCTTCCTCAACCGTCAGAATATCCGCATACTGCTCACCCACAAATCCCAGCAGTGCGAGGAAATTGTCCCGATAGTAGCCGACCGGCAGATCTGCGGTGACTTGCACGATCTAATGGCCCGACTCGAACGATGGCCAGAACACTGAATCAACAGCAAACAGCAAGCGTAACTGTTCGGTACGTGGTTTTTTCCTGTCGAGCATCGGTAGCCGGGATAGGACCATGGGGAAGCACTGTACCACGGTACTGTAAATATGTACAGTTACCACACTGAGGATCAGGTCTTTTCCCAACGATATAGATATGTTCGACTACTGCGGTAGACTGAATCCAGGGAGGCGGCAGGCAAGCCTTCCTCTAGGGCTTCCGTTTGAAGGTCTGTCTGATACCGGTCCTCTCGTCCGTCTGGACCATCACATCGCCGGATAGGAACTCCACTTTGCGGGTTTGAGGATCTTCGAATTGGAAGGTGATCAGATCCCCTTCGAGGCTGTAGGGGACCGGTGCATGGGGGACTATCCCCACGGTAGTAGATGTATATTCATAGACGACCTGAAAACCAGCTAGATCGGAGTGCCAATTCCCCACGATACGCTCCTGAATGGGGATTACAGCACACGCAACCGAGATCATAGCGAGAAACAGCAATGCCAGCATTGTCTTGGGACGGTTCATCGGTGTCTTGGGACGGTTCATTGGTGTTTACTCCGGTGGGACGCTGTTATACATCCAGTTAAGACGCTAAAGCGCTAAAATACTACTTGGGATCGCTTTTTTTTGCCAGCACCCAGCGGTCGCAGCACAGCAGATAGATGGCAAGAAATCGATCGGAATCGACGCAAATCGCTACCCCTTGGACCGGTTTTCAGCTTTACTCATTATAACGGCATCATCAGCTCAATCCGGGCCCTGCTGAATGAGAGCGGCACTCATCAATCCATTTCTTAATTCAATCACCAAGGTGCTCTCCACCATGGCGATGACGGATGCCACACCCGGTAAAGCCCAGATCAAGGAGGACGAACTGCCCTGGGGTGACGTTACCGGCATCATCGCGCTTTCCAGCAAGGACGCCAACGGTTCGTTCGCCATCAGCTTTCCCAAAGCTGTCATTCTGAGTATCACCCACAAGATGCTGGGGGAACGTCTGGACGCAATCGACGACACAGTCGTCGATCTGGTGGGTGAATTGACCAATATGATGAGCGGTGGCGCAAAACGTCTATTCGCAGAGAACGGCCTGGATTTCGATCTGGCCATCCCATCGATACTCTCCGGTGAGGGCCATACGGTGACTCACAAGGCCGTCGGTCCGAAGATCATACTGCCGTTCACGACGGAGATCGGTGACTTCTACGTTGAGGTGTGCTTTGAAACTGACGTGCATTGATCATCGGTCGCTCGGAGCATCCTTGGCGACGCAACCAACACTTCCGGTCGCTGACGTTGTCTGCGCCTCTGTGTGCTGCTAGTGTAAACCGTGCCGACCCGAATGACAGCTTGATTGCGGGGCAGCACAGTAGTCTACGGTTTGCAGCGGAAGCGTCATCATGCACAAAGTCGTCATCATCGGCGCCGGTCACAACGGCTTGGTTTGCAGTTGCTACCTCGCCCGCGCAGGGATGGCGGTCACCCTACTGGAAGGGCGCCATCTGGTGGGAGGCTCGGCCATCACCGATGAGTTCCACCCAGGTTTCCGGAATTCCGTTGCCAGTTACACGGTAAGTCTGCTCCATCCCAAAGTCATCCGCGATCTGCATCTCGTCGAGCACGGACTGAGGATTGTCAGCCGTCCAATCAGCAACTACCTGCCGCTGGCGAACGGAGGCGGTTTCGTGCTTTATCCCGACGCGGCGCGAACCCAACAGGAACTGGCGCGGTTCTCCAAGAGGGATGCCGGTCAACTGCCCGCCTATTATGAAATGCTCTCTTCCTCCGTGGATCTGGTGCGCCAGGTCATGATGCAGTCGCCGCCGGTTATGGCAAATGGCGGCGTTGGCGACATCGTCACGGCGCTCAAGATGGCCAACCGGCTGAGGAGGCTCTCTCTCCATGACAAACAATCCCTGCTCAACCTATTCACCAAGAGTGCCGGAGAAATACTCGATGGCTACTTTGAATCGGATCCTATAAAGGCAGCATTCGGGTTTGATTCCGTCGTCGGTAGCTTCGCCAGCCCCTACAGCCCCGGATCGGCATACGGTCTGCTGCACCACGTGCTCGGGGAAACAAATGGCGTACAAGGCTCCTGGGGACATGCGCTGGGCGGCATGGGATCCATCACCCAAGCGATGCTGAGAGAAGCGCAGAAGCTTGCTGTGGAAGTCAAAACCAACGTCACTGTGATTAAGGTGAAGGTCGCAGATGAACGAGTGCAGGGGGTCGTGCTGGGCGATGGCTCCGAGATAGAAGCCGATGTAGTGGTCTCGAGCGTGAATCCTAAGGTCCTGTTTCTGCAACTGATCGAAGCGGATCAACTGGATCCGTCGGTGCTGACTCACTTCGATCGTTACCAGAATTGTTCGGCTTCCTTTCGCATGAACGTAGCACTTGCAGAAGCACCGAGGTTCGAAGATAACAATGCGAGCCGAGATCCCGAGCACCTGCAAGCCGGAATCATCCTGGCTCCTTCGCTACGTTATATGGAGGAAGCGCATACGTCCGCCAAACGAAATGGCTGGTCGGATAAGCCCATCATCGAGGTGTTGATTCCCAGCACCATCGATGACTCGTTAGCACCGGCGAACCAACACGTAGCCAGCCTGTTCTGCCAACATTTCGATCCCTACATGGCGGCCGGCTGGGAAGACTGCAAAGAGCGGGTTGCGGACCTAATTATCGATACGGTCAACGACTATGCCCCCAATTTCCGAGACCAAGTACTCGGCAGAATGGTGCTCTCTCCCCTGGATCTTGAAGAGCAGTTCGGTCTGACGGGCGGCGACATATCCCATGGGCGGATGAGCCTCGACCAGCTCTATTCTGCCCGCCCCATGCTGGGCATGGGCAACTACCGCAGCCCGATAGGATCTCTTTACATGTGCGGGGCCGGAACCCATCCGGGTGGCGGAGTCAGCGGAATACCGGGGCACAATGCGGCACGGGAAATTCTCAACGATAGCAGGGCCGGATTCTCCAGGTGGACGAAGCGGCAGTAAGCGCCCGTACCGTCTCCAGCCTACCGATAGCGTTGTGAAGTATTCATGAGGCTGCGCCGCCGACTGGTTTCTTCTGTCTATACTCAAAATATAACTCAGCGAAGTGATAGCTCACCGATGCCAATCCTAACCCGAATCGATTCGGCACAAGTGACCGTAAGACCTGAATATCGGCTTCAAAATCAATAACTTGAGACGTGCACAGCGTGCGCGGACCGCAACTCCGGATATACACTGAAGATGCCTTTACAGCCTGAAATTCTGATCGTTGATGATTCCAACTCCAATCGCGTATCTCTGGCAGCCAGTGTAATGGGCCTGGATGTCGATATTCACATTGCCAGTTCGGGTGCGGAAGCCATCAGTATGGCTCGTGAACATATACCTGCAGTCATCCTGCTGGATGCAGACATGCCCGACATGGACGGCTATCAGGTGATCAACCAACTGGTCATCGACGCGAGGACCAACAGCATTCCCGTGCTGCTGCTGGAGACCAGCTTCGAGCGCAAAAGGCGTGATCTGCACGACCATAAGATCTGGCCGGCAGATGTCATCTACAAACCGGTCAACCCCATCCTGCTCAGAAAACGACTGGAACTGCTCCTCTCGTCACATCAGTTCAGACTTGAGGTAACGCGAATAGCAGAGTTTGAAAAGGAGATGGGGGATCAGGTCGATGAGGGGATGCTCGGACTCGACAGCGCAGGCACGATCCACTATGCCAGTTCAGCCATGCTCAGACTGTTGCACACCACCATGTCGGAACTGATCGGGGTGGGCCTGGAGACCCTGCTGGAGAAGAGTCACCACAGTACCGAACCGAACTGGGCATCCCACATGGTTGCCACGACAACCGCCGATGGCAGAACGGTGCAGGTCAAGAAAGCGATCCTCTGGACCGCCACGGGAGAGCGGATGACCACCACTTTCATCGCCGTTCCGACACCCGATAGCGAGAAACTGAGCACACTGCTGGTATTCAAGGACATTTCGGAAAAGTCATCCTCCGATGAGAAGATTGCCGAACTGTCCAATCACGACCCCCTCACCGGTCTTGCCACTCGATTCAAGTTCGAAGAAGCTCTGACCGGACTGATCGAGCTATACAAAGCAAAGGACAACGTGATGCTCTCCAAGAAACGCTCTGCGCCCTGCGCCGTGCTGTTCGTAGGGCTGGATCACTTCAGCTATGTCAATGACGGACTTGGTCATGACACCGGCGACAGATTGCTGAAGGCGGTCGCCCACAGGATTCAGAGGTGCGTCGACGAATTGGATCTGGTCGCGAGATTGGGGGGTGACGAGTTTACGGTAGCACTCACACACCCGTTCACCGCCAAGGATGCCACTAATGCTGCTCAGAGAATCCAGAGGTCACTGGATGAGCCCTTTCTTATAGACGGTCACGAGATATTCACCGGTGCGAGTATCGGCATCGCCACCTATCCTGAGTGCGGAGACGATTCCCGCAGCCTGCTCACCAACGGTGACCGCGCACTACAGAACGCCAAGCGTAACGGGCGACATCGGATTGAGTTCTTCACGACGGAGCTAAATCGCTATTACCTGCAAAAGATCGAACTGGAGTGCGAACTCCGGCGGGCTCTGAGCGAAGAGCATCTCTTTCTGCACTTTAGGCCAATCATGGAGATGTCCAGCAATGAGGTCGCCGGCCACGAAGCCATACTGCGATGGTCCCATACCGAGGAGGATGGGATTGATGCAGCGTCCCTGCTCAAAGAGATCGAACAACCCCATATGATCACTCAGATCAACCGGTGGATGTTTCATCACGCTTGCTATGAGTATTCGGAGTGGATTCAGTGTGATCCCTCACGCCATCGGATGTCACTTACCATCAGCCTGCCCGCGTTTCATGTGGTCAACGTGGGTCTCATAGATCTGCTGACCGCATCCCTCTCAGATTCAGACCTTGATCCGGCCAACCTCAATCTGAGGATTACCGAATGCGATCAGGATATTCACCCCGCTGAATTCAGCCAGATGGTCAACAAGATCTCCAATCTGGGAGTCAGGCTGAGTTTGAGCATGGCTTCATCTGCCCGCGCGTCAATTTCCAGTCTGCTGGCGATGGATCTCGATAGCATTAAGATCGAGCGGTCGTTTACCGCGGATGTGTTGGATGATCCACGCAGCGCCATATTCGTCAAGGGGTTGATCGCCATGGCTCACAATCTCGGTATGCAGGTAACCGCCGATGGCGTGGACTCAGACAGACATGAGAGTCTCCTTCGCTCCCTTGCCTGCGATCACGTGCAGGGAAACATCTACCAGCCTCCCGCACCACTCGTCTGATTTGCTAGCGCTTATCGGTGCGTAGCCAACCTGCTATACTGCGACGCCTGCAAGAAGGTCAGGGCAGCCAAAGGCCTGAGACGCTCCGGATCAATTCGTCAGCGGGAATTCCACCGATGTCTAACGATATGACTACGTACCTTGAAGGCGAAGGTATCAATCTGTTTGCAGTTATCGATCTTGCTGGTTTGCCAACAGACGTCAGGGCAAAAGTAGCGGCGTGTACCCAGGATCTGGATGCCTATTCACAACTACTGTTGTACGGCCACGCAGGCAGACGCTTCTGGGAGCGTCTCACTGAATCAGAAAAGGACAGCAGCAATCGGTTCGATGAGAAAAGCGTGCGGCTCATCTCGGCTGGGCTGGAAAGATTCGCCAAGGGATCTCCGTACAAGATTCTATATCCAGGCATAGCACGCGTGCCGTTGCAGGACTTGGGCAGGTTGTCGGGATGGCATCATGACTCGCCTCTTGGCCTCGGCATTCATCCCACCTTTGGCCTCTGGTTCGCCTATCGCGGCGTAGTCCTGTCAGAAACGACGTTTAACCCGACGATTCCTCTCCGCGATGCTTCCCCTTGCCTGTCTTGTGACGATGATCCCTGCATCTCAGCCTGCCCTGCCAAAGTGCTCAGCCACGATGGCTTCGACGTCAATAAGTGCGTGTCGTATCGGTTGGAGCAGGCGTCCAATTGTGCATCGAAGTGTATCGCCAGAATTGCATGCCCAGTGACTGAGCATCGATATGCAGAAGAGCAGATGACCTATCACTACTCCCACTCTTTGGCGACCATAAAGCACTTCTCTAAGAGTCAGTGAGTCAGGTACCAGAGTAAGTGAGTCGCGTACCCGTCAAGAGTACTTCTGGAACACCAGCACTGCGTTGGTACCCCCGAAGCCAAAACTATTCGACATCACCGTATGCAGTCCGGCGTTGTCGATCCGTTCGGTAACGATCGGATAGTCCTCAAAGTCAGGATCCAGCGTCTCTACGTTTGCGGACGCGCAGATAAAGTCGTCATCCAGCATGAGCAGCGTATAGATTGCCTCGTGCACGCCGGCCGCGCCGAGTGAGTGACCAGTGAGGGACTTAGTGGAGCTGATGGGGGGAATGCGGTCGCCAAATACTTCTCCGATCGCGTTCAGCTCGCTCGCATCTCCTACCGGCGTGCTGGTACCGTGCGCGTTGATGTAGTCTATCTCCCCGGTAACGCTCTGCAACGCCATATCCATCGCCCGTTGCCCACCCTCCCCTGAGGGTGCCACCATATCGTAGCCATCGGACGAAGCCCCATACCCTACAAGTTCAGCATAGACTCTTGCGCCCCGTGCCAGAGCATGCTCAAGTTCCTCGATTACCAGGAAGCCGCCGCCACCTGCGATGACAAATCCGTCTCTGTCAGCATCATAGGCCCTCGAGGCCCGGTCGGGCGTATCATTATAGTTGCGCGACAGTGCGTTCATGGCGTCGAACAGCGAAGTCATGCTCCAGTGTTCCTCCTCGCCGCCGCCGGCAAATACGATGTCCTGTTTGCCCAGTTGTATTAGCTCCGCCCCATGGCCGATGCAGTGAGCACTGGTGGCGCAAGCCGAAGTAATGGAGTAGTTAACGCCTTTGATCCTAAAGGGCGTTGCCAGGCAGGCAGAAACGGTGCTACTCATGGTGCGGGTCACCCGATAGGGGCCTACTCTTTTCAATCCCTTGTCCCGCAGTACGTCCGCCGCTTCAGTGAGATTTGAAGAGGATGCCCCCCCGGATCCGGCCACGAGACCAGTACGCACGTTGGATATCTGGTCGTCAGTCAGATTCGCATCATCGATCGCCTGCTGCAGCGAGATGAAAGCAAACGACGCAGCGTCACCCATAAAGCGACGCACTTTTCGATCGATCAGTTCCTCCACCGCCACGTCGATGCTGCCGGCAACCTGGCTGCGCAACCCCATCTGCTGGTATGTTTCCTGGAATTTGATGCCGGATCTGCCCATCCGCAGCGACTCCAGTACCTTGCTGCTATCGTTGCCCAGCGGTGAGACGACCCCAAGTCCTGTAATGACTGCCCTTTTCATCGCTCTTCGTCCTAAAAGTCCTCTATCGAAGTAAACAACCCGACCTTGACGCCTTCAGCAGTGTAGATCTGCTTGCCGTCGACGGCTACCAATGCATTGGCAACTCCAAGCACCGTCTTTCCTTCTCTTACCCTCTTTAGATCGATGTCGAATGAGAGTTTACTCGCGCTGGGTAGAACCTGCCCTCGAAAGTCGACCTTTCTACACCCCAACGCTCGTCCAGCTCCCCAATTCCCCTTCCAGGCAAGGAAGAAGCCCACCAGTTGCCAAAGTGCATCCAGACCAAGACATCCGGGCATTACCGGATCGGAGATGAAATGACACTCGAAGAACCATAGTGACGGATCGATATCAAGCTCGGCGATGATCTTGCCTTTCCCGTATTTGCCGCCGTCTTCGGTGATGTGCAGAATTCTGTCGACCATGAGCATCTTGTTTATGGGCAATTGTGCCCTGCCGGGTCCGAACAGTTTTCCTGTTCCGCAATCCTCTAGATCCTGCTTGCTGAAGGAATGCTTATGGATCAGGGACCTGTCTAACGGAGGGTTCTGTAACTTCTTTTTCAGCATAAATCGAACCCGTTGATAGATCAGCGAACGTGCACGTGTTCCACTGTAAGATCACTTTACAGCTTGGAAAGGAACCGTATTATATCATCGAGAAGTCAGAAAAAGACAAGACCATCACCAGCAAATAATCGATAGCCCTCCACGATGCGCAATTCCGTGCATTCGTCTCACCTCGCCGGTAGAATAGCAAGGGTGGGCCTCGAGAATTCATCTGAGCGTCAGCTACGATGCAGTGAAGGTGAGGCGCTAACATTTCTAGTAAATATCCCCCGGCCAAGCCGGGGGCTTTATGTGTGAGCCG
>CEPV01005220.1_pt1 | contig 19691 bp, 18 predicted proteins | sample 530451 | NCBI WGS metagenome assembly CEPV01 (sample SAMEA2620097, study PRJEB7988) | marine metagenome | isolation source: saline water (ENVO:00002010), including | reverse complement strand
TGCCAAAGATCAATGGCCCAGACTTCATTGCCGGAGTCCGCCAGCAATCCCGCATAAACCGATCCCATCGCCCCTGTGCCGATCACAGCAATTTTCATCTGATTCCTTTTAAAGTCTTTAAGAGGATACGTCCGTCTTGAATGCAAAGCCCAAGGGACCTTTCTGCAGACTGAACTGACGGATCACATTTTTTCTGGGAAGGCTTCGGTAAAGATGGGGAAAAGCCTCTTGTGCACCATGGATTTGTTCCAAAACGAGATCATCTTCAAGCCCCTGGGGATTTACTTCCAGGACAAGCAGAGATTCTTCGTTGCTAAAATGACGGTTGGCACTGTCAAGCAGTTGTTCTTTTTTTGAAAAATGAATGAATCCTTCCCTTTCGAATGCTTTTGGGAGGTAGTCGCCTTGGGATTCGGAGGACCATTCATTTGCCGAGACAATGTGGTAAAGGTGCTGCAATGAATCAACCCCCAAGAAACAAACGCCCCACTTCAGGATTTTCAAGCAGTTCATCGCCCTTTCCTGCCAGTGCGAGTTCTCCTGCGACCAGGACATAGCCGATATCAGCAAATTCCAATCCTTTTTTTGCATTTTGTTCGACCATGATGATGGTTTTTCCTTCCACATGCTGAAGTTCATGAAGGATCTCAAATACCATTTCAATGAAACGTGGTTCCAGGCCAATTGAGGGTTCATCCACCAAGAGTACTTGAGGTTTCATCACCAACGCCCGGGAAATCTCCAAGAGTCTTCTTTCACCACCGGATAATATCCGTGCAGGTTGATCCCTTCGGTTCGCAAGTCTGTCATATTTATCAAAAATCTCTTCTGCAGCCTCTTTTGCTTCTTCTGGTTTTTCCTTGAGATAGCCTCCCATCCAAAGATTTTCTTCCACAGTCATTCCAGGAAAGACTGAATTATCCTGAAGGATGTAGGCAATTCCGGCTTCTTTCAGTTTTTGGTTTGGAGTGAGTTCAGTAATATTTTGGAAACCTGAGTCATTTTGTATCGAGATGCCGCCTGAAAAAATTTTTGTGAAACCAAATATCGAATGAAGAACCGTTGATTTTCCAGCCCCGTTGGGGCCAATCAAGCAAAGTGATTCGCCTTTTGAAATCTGAAGGGAAAATTCATGAAGAATTTCCATTTTACCGTAGCCAGCCCGAAGGTTTTCGATTTTCAGGAAGGGTTCACCCTTGATCATCCCGGCGATCTGATCCAATGAAACTCCAGATCCGAGTTCCTGGGCCTGACGGTTCACATCGTCCACCGAAATGACGGTGTTGACATCACCTTGGTGGTAGCCGATTGACTTTTTATCCTTAGATTTTGGATCTGCCATCAATGAGCTCCCAGGTAGGCGTCGATGACTCTTTGGTCTTTCTGGATTTCAGAAGGCGGTCCTCCAGCCAACATTTTCCCGTGAGCCAGGCAAAAGACATGGCTGGCCAAATTCATTACGACACGCATGTTATGTTCAATGACAAACAGGGTGACTCCCATTTCATCGTTCGCCCGCTTCAGCCGGTCTATCAACCCATTGATCAGGGTTGGATTGATTCCAGCAGTAGGTTCATCAAGCAGGAGAACTTTGGGTTTGTTCATCAAGGCCATCGCAAATTCCAGCAATTTCTGCTGTCCGAAAGAAAGATCTCCTGAGATCAGGTGCCTCTTGCTGTATAGCCCCACAAAATCCAGTATCTCTTCTGCACGGTCCAGGATTTCTCCTTTCCGGCCAGAAAACATGGAACTGAAATTTCGTTCACGTTGACTGACGGAAATCTCCATGTTGTCCACGCAATTCATCTTGTTGTAGATGCGTGTTTGCTGGAATGTTCGGAGCAGTCCCAATCTTGCAATTTCTCCAACCCTCAACTTCGAAATTTCCTCTCCTTCGAAACGTATGCTTCCCTGATCGATCGGATGATGTCCAACGATTGAATTGAAAAGTGTGGTCTTCCCTGAACCATTGGGGCCGATCATTCCAGTGATGATTCCTTCCTTCACGGAAAGGGAAATGTCCTGGTTGGCCTGGACACCTCCAAAAGATTTGGAGACGGATTGAACTTCAATCAGATCGTTCATGCTTTTGAATTCTCGGGGTTCTTTGATCGGTCCACCGTTAAGCCAAACCACTCTGGTTTTATTTCCTGAAGCCAGCCGACGATTCCCTGCTGAAAAAAGACGATGTTGATGATGATGATGGTGCCCAGAGCCACCCACTGCCACCCCAGGAGCAGGGTCCAGGTGGTTTCTTTGATGATGTGGAAGACAAAGGCTCCTAAAACTGGGCCCCAAAGGGTTCCCTTTCCTCCTAGGAGTGCCATGGCCACCATGAAAATCCCGAAAGTTGCAGTGGGGAATGCAACTTCAAGTGGTTCAATGAAGCCAATCATATTCCCAAATACTGCTCCTATGAGACCCATGAAGAATGCAGCAATCGACCAGGCAACAATCTTGTAAGTCGCGGTCTTGATGCCCATCGCTTCGGCTTTGTCTTCATCATCACGGATGGCATTGATGGCCAAACCAAACTGGGTCCCGTAAAGCCAGCGCAGAAAGAAATGTGAAACCAAAGTGATCACAAAGCAAAGGATGTAGAAAAAGACATTTCGTTCATCGGCATCTCCTGGATAGACAGGCATGGAAATGCCACTTCCTCCACCTAAGTATTGGATGGTTCCCACCAGTTGACCTGCGGCAACAGCAACTCCAAGAGTTCCAATCGCAAAGTAGGGGCCGCGTAGCCCAAAGACGGCCATTCCGAGTAGAATTGAAATCAGAAAAGCTCCAATACCTCCTGCGATGATGCCTAGGTAAATGCCTGTGAAATATTGGGTTTCAGTGAAGTCGACTTTGATGGCACCAAATGCAGCCGTATATTCTGCGACATCATATCCAATTGATATCTGGACCACGGCCGAGACATACATGCCGGCGCCAAAAAAGGTGATATTGCCCAGGGAGTTGTATCCCATTTGCCCCCCGGTGATGTCCCAGGTCGTGGCCATCAGCACCATGATCCATAAGACGGCAATTTGCTGGATGTAATTTTCAAAAAATACAGGTCCGAGGATGCCGACTAATCCCAGGACGAGATAGGTTAGAATTTCGTTGCTTCGAGTCAACGGACCACCTCACGCATCTGTCTGAGTTTCAGTTGACGCCACATCAAAACCAGGAGAAGCAGCACGACAGCGGAGGCAATCTGATATTCGGCGCCTAGGATGATACCAGTATATTGCTCGACCAGACCCAGCCCAAAACCTGCACCGATCACGACAGGAAGATTCCCGAGACCAGAAGCTGTAACAATGGCAAAGGAACGGATGCTGTAGACGATTCCATAAAAAGGCTGTATCACCCATATCATGGCCACGAGAACTCCAGCTGCTCCGCAAATGGAGGCATTCAAAGCGAATGTGAATGCGTATACCCGATCGGTATTGATGCCCATGACCCTTGCAGCCCTCGGGTCTTGAGCAGTAGCTCGGATGGACTGGCCCATCCTTGAATTTCTCATGAAAAGTACCACTGCTATGGCAAGTAGAGCAGCTAAAAGTAAGGAGATGATTTTTGAAGAAGGAATGGTGACAAAATCATCAAATGCCGTGAAGATCTTGAATTCTGGATCAACGGTTTGAACTTCCGGTCCAAAAATCAGATTGATCACCTGCTGGAGCAAAAGTGAAAGTCCAAAGGTTGCCAAGAGCGAGGTAAACATGTCCTTGTCGATGACTCGTCTTATGATGACGACATAGATCAACCATCCAAATCCAAACATGAGAATCATGGCAAAAGGAAGGGTCAACAAAGGATGGACACCCATGTTGTACAATGCATATGAAATGTATCCTCCCATGATGACAAAATCCCCCTGAGCGAGGTTTTTGATATTCATCACGCCCCAGACGAGGGCCAATCCGTATGCAGTCAGAGCAAAGACGGCTCCAATGAAAATCCCGTCCAGAATCAACTGAACGTTCATCACAGGGGCCCAGATAAAAAGAAGCTTCAGGTTGTCTACCATGATGGCGCCAGAACCTTAAGCAAGATGATTGTGAAAAAGGGGGCCGTCGCCCCCTATAGGAGAGGCTTATCAGTAACTGACTTTTCTAGGCCAGTCCAGATCGTTGGAGGTTACAACGGCAGAATACTTTCTACCTTTGATCTGACGCATCAGCATCGGTTTGGCAATGTTGTTTCCCGCAGAGGAGAACTTGATCTTACCGTAAAAAGTTTCGGTTTGGGTTGCGGAGATGGCATCACGGAGTTTGTCCGTATCGAAAGAATTGGCAGCTTCGAAAGCCAATTTCCAGACCAGCACTGCCGCAGTAGCCTGGGCCGTCTGATAAGGTATTGCACTGTAACTGGGGTGAACGGCCTTGAAATCTTTATCAAATTTCAACGAATTGCCGAAATACGAATCACGGTAAGGTACATTAGGAGACCATTGCGTTGGGCAGAGGAATCCTGTGGACGCTTTAGGGAATTTTTCATGAACCTTTGCTGCTTCACAATGGGTGATGCTCACCAAAGGGACATTGATTCTCATTTCACCAATTTGCCTGGTAGCAGTCGCGGCACCTTTGGAGTGGCCTGAAACGACCAATAAATCAGGTCGAAGGGCTTTCACTTTCGTTAATGTCGATGACATATCCGAAAGATCTGCAGGCAACTTGTCATCGATGACGATTTTCATGCCGAATTTTTTGGCTTCATCGACCACTCCTTCCCGAACATCGAGTGAAAACGGATCGTTCTCAAACGCCATGGCGACTTTTACGCTCGAGGCTTTTTTACCATTTTTTTTAGCCATGTCCGCAGCAAGCCTGATTGCTGGTGAAAGATACTGTTCGGAGGTTGAAAGCACAGCAAACAGATAACGGTAGCCTTGGGTGAAAAGAGAACGTGAGGCACCTTCGGCTTCCACCATGGGGATGCCATATTTTTCGGTTACAGGAGCAATTGCTTTGGTCAATCCTGAACTATACGGACCAAGCATGAATGTGATTTCATCCTGCTTGATCAGGCGTTCTGCCAATTGTGCACCACGTGCAGGGGTGGATTCGTCATCGTAATATTTCACACTGAGCTTATAGCTCTTGCCACCGACTTTGACTCCTCCCATGGAATTGATCCTTTCCACGGCAAAGTCATAACCACGCTGGGCATGCAAACCATTGGTGGCATATTTCCCAGTCAGCGAAATGGCAGAACCAAGAATGATCGTGTTCCCTTCAACTTTTGCTTGAACATTTAGTGCAAGCATCAGCATTCCTAGAAGGAACGAAATGGATACGGAAAAGAATTTGAGTGATTTCATATGCTCCTCTTTTTAAAATCAGAAAAAATAATGAATGGCCATGGAAGGCTTAATTTAAAAAACGCAATAAAATAACATGAGTCAGAGGCTTTGCAAATAGAATTCAAAGTATCTATAAGAATGTGAAGGTCTTAAAACTTCATATGAAATAAATGAAGTGCTGAGACATCTTGAATATTCATCATTTGAATCTTACAGAAAATAGAAGGTGCACCCAAATAATTATCATTATTTTCAAATCAGTCCCTTCAGTCCAGCATTGGGTGCCGAAGTCCGGGGCATTGATCTCAGTCAAGGATTGACTAATGCACAGTTCACGGAGTTCATCAGGCTTTTCTGGAGCATCAGGTCCTTTTTTTTCGCGAACAGCAAGAAATTTGACCCGAAGTGCAAATTAAAATCGGCAAGAAATTCGGGAAACTACATATTCATCCTGCAGCACCGAATATGGAGGGGTATCCTGAAATATTCGTCATCCATACCCACCGTCATTCAAAAATTGCCAATGGTGAATTCTGGCATTCCGATGTTTCCTGCGATGAAGAACCTCCTCTAGGGACCATGCTCCAACTTCACCTGCTTCCCTCCATCGGTGGAGATACGCTTTTTGCCAACATGTACCAGGCCAAAAAACCAGGCCAAAGCTTAACTCACTTCTTCAACCTGTACCAGGTTAGGTGCTAAGCAGCTTTGCTTGTTCCATAAATAAATGAAAGGAATTCTTCAATGCTTAAACCCTGATCTCATAAACAATTTTGAGGAATTTTTCATTTCCATTCATAAAAAATTTGAACTCTTTTTCTGATGAATTCTGATCGATTGTCAGGTCAGAAAGAAGATTCTTCAAAAGCTGATTTTTTGAAAATATGATCTTAGAGTCAATGATGCTCGGATTCCGTTTGACAATCTCAACCTTTCAGGATTAGTTTTTTGTGACTTTCCTGATAAAGTTCACCCCTCATTCCAGCTTGTTATGACCTCTCATCAACATTCTACAGTTCCTTCGGATCCAGAGCTGCGTGTAAAATCCTTGGAGTCCCTTCTGGTTGAGAAAGGACTGGTGGACCCTAAGGCGCTTGATGAACTGGTGGACCTTTATGAAACCAAAATCGGCCCTCGCAATGGCGCAAAAGTTGTCGCTAAGGCTTGGAAGGATCCAGAATTTAAAAAATATCTCCTTCAAAAACCGACTGAGGCCATATCCTCCCAGGGTTATCGGGGTCGTCAGGGGGAAAACATGAAGGTTGTCGAAAACACATCGAACATTCACAATGTCGTTGTCTGCACACTCTGTTCCTGCTATCCATGGCCAGTTTTGGGCCTTCCTCCGGTCTGGTACAAATCAGCCCCATACCGGTCTCGTGTGGTCAGTGATCCACGTTCTGTTTTGGAAGAGTTTGGAACTTTTTTGGAAGAGGATGTGGAAATACGCGTCTGGGATTCGACTTCCGAGATCAGATACTTCGTTCTTCCGGAAGCACCTAAATCCTTCCATAAAAAAACACTTCAGCAACTCGAGTCGATGGTCACCAGAAATTCGATGATTGGTGTTGAAAAAATTACTGATCCGGATAATCCATTATGAACAGTGCCCATGATCTTGGGGGTCGGCATGGTTTTGGCCTGGTTGCTCCCGAATCAGAACAAAGTGAACCTGTTTTCCATACGGATTGGGAACGTAAAGCCCTGGCTTTGACCTTAGCAACAGGATTTCTTGGGCGCTGGAATATTGACGAATCCCGGCATGCTCGAGAATCCCAACATCCGGTCGATTACCTCCGCCAAACTTATTATGAAAACTGGCTCAGCGGCTTAGAGAAGCTTCTGGTTGAAAAAGGTCTCATAACCGAAGAGGAACTGAAGACGGGCCAAGCCTTGTCAAAAACCAATGAAGAACTGCTTAGTCGTGTACTTAAAGCAGAAAAGGTTACAGAAGCCATTGATAAAGGCGGTTCCTCCAACCTGGAAATCGACACTCCTCCTGTTTTCCAGGTTGGAGACCGAGTTCAAGCAAAAAACCATCACCCCCTGACTCACACCCGTGAACCGGGATACGTTCGTGGTCGAAAAGGATTGATTGAAGCTCATTATGATTCACACATCCTGCCTGATGACAATTCACAGGGAAAGCGAACCGGAGAACATCTCTATTGCGTACGCTTTGAAGCTACAGAACTCTGGGGAAAGGACTCAACTTCCCAGCATTTTGTCTATGTCGATCTTTGGGAATCCTATCTGGACAGAGCATGAAGGATCCAACTGATGAACAAAATCAAGTACTACTTCGTACCTTGATACCTGATCCTGCTAAGGATGAAGAAAGCCCTCAGTTCAGCGAACCTTGGCAAGCTCAGGTCTTCGCCCTGGCAGTTTCCCTCTCAGAGGCGGGTCTATTCAGTTGGCAGGAGTGGACGGAAGAATTGAGTGTCACCATTCTTAAAGCTCAGGAATTAGGAGATCCTGATCTGGGAAGCACTTATTATCATCACTGGCTGAAAACACTGGAAAGGATGCTCACCAGTAAAGAAGTCCTGGATCAAACTTCTATATTTCAACGTATGAAAATATGGGAAGAGGCATATCTTAGAACTCCCCACGGACAACCCATAAAAATTAAAATCACATAAAATGATTTTAGATATTCATATCCTGTATTTTTCTAAATTTTTGACCATCTCTCCTCGAACACCGCTCAATTCTTCCCTCTTGTATTGATGAGCACTTTTACAATAGCTAGAATGCTCCGAATTTTTTAAATCAGGGATCACAATGCCTGATCCAAGTGGATTCTGAATGCAGTTCCAAAAGCTTTAGCAAGTCCAATTTTTTTCATGCTAGCAAAAAGTTCCGGAGACGATTGTAAAAACTATTATTTCAAATGAATAAAATGAATAAAGACAAGGTTGAGGATGGCATCCGGATGATGCTGGAAGGATTAGGAATTGATCTAAACGATATCCATTTCCGTGAAACCCCCAAAAGAGCTATGAGAGCCTGGACCTCCGAACTCTGCTCGGGGCTTGGAGATAAATCCTTTGAACTGACGACCTTTGCCATTGATCATGATTATGAACCGAGTATGGTCGTGCTTCAGCATATCCCTGTCAAATCGGTATGTGCCCATCACTTGCTTCCTTTTGTTGGTGAAGCCACGGTAGCCTACATTCCCAATAATCTTCTTTGCGGACTTTCCAAACTGGCAAGGGTGGTCGATTATTTTTCCAGACGTCCTCAAGTTCAGGAAAAACTAACCCATGACATCGCCAATTATTTAAGAACCCAACTGGACCCTCAGGGTGTTGGTGTCATCATCAAGGCCAACCACATGTGCATGCAGATGAGAGGAGTAAACCATGACGGAACAATGACAACAAGTTCTCTGAAAGGCACTTTCATCAAGGAAGGGCCTGTACGTGCAGAATTCATGTCACTTGCCCAATCTCAAACGATGCGCAAAGTTTAAGCGTCTGTATGAAGAATTTTTAGATCAAAATAACTCAAGGAAGGAAATCGAAGAGGTACCAGGATGTTAGAACTGAATGCCCAATCCTCCTGAAATTGAAAGGCCGCCCGCATTCAACTTTTTGGAAACTCCTCCTGCTTCCAGTTCTGGCTGATAAACACGCCAGGCGGGACGTACAAAGGCATGCACCAACTGGTTCCGGAGGACAAAATAATGTGATGCCTCTCCATGAAATTCCCAACCAAGCTTATCACTTCCCGATTTGATGGTGCTCATGTCTTTGGGAAGCATCTGAGCACTTCCAATTTCTGCTCCTAAAGCAATCTGAACCGGAAGCTTGGGCCACTGATACACATAATCCAGGCCCAGACTGTAAAATTCCAGAGTCCATTTGTTAGATTCATAACGCTGCATCCCTAATGTATGTCTTAAGGGCGTTTCATCCCGGTATTCACCCACTAGGGAAGCACCCCACCCTAAAACATAACCCCCTTTGATGCTTTCAGATCCGGAACTGATCGAACCACTGACACCGGAAATCCCGGTCTCAACACGATATGTGTCTTGACGTATATCCGGGTTGGCAAATAGAAGCAAACCTCCAATGAGAACGATAATGACCGACATTCAAAATTTTATGGAAAACCGTCCTTAGATTTAAGAATGATGAGGTATTGTCCAGGATTATAATTTATGTACCTCCTACTAAATATCCCTTCCACAACGGATCCCGACTTCAGGCCATGCGAGGTTCGGAGAAGAATGCCCGCGGTAAAATCCTGCTGACTCAAATGCCCCAAAAGCCCATGAGGCCCCACGGATCACCCTTTCCTTCCCTCCAGAACTCTTCGAACCATAAGGCTTGTAATAATCTGCAACATGCTCTCGTACATTTCCAGCAAGTTGTGAAATCCCCTCTGGAGTCACATCTCGGTTTCTGGTGTTTACTGGTTGGGAACCGCGTGATCCTGATTCCCTTGTGACAGCAAAGCCTGGTCCGAAACCGATCCCGTCCCAGGGATATTTTCTTCCTTTCGATCCACGGATTGCATATTCCCATTCCGTCTCAGTCAGAAGTCTTTTCCCAACATGCTGGCAGTACATTTTTGCATCTTCCCAATTGACACCCACAACGGGGTGCCTGCTCATCTGTTCTGGAAACTCACCATTCTTCCAACTGGTTGGACGACGATGACCCGTGGTTTCCACAAACTGGAGATATTCCTCATTGCTCGTTTCATAAATGTCGATGAAAAAAGATTTGATGCGCACTGCTCTTTCCGGAGCAGCATTGTATAGGGGATCGTTGCTTCCCATCACAAAAACACCTCCACGTAGGGCAACCTGACCTGAGTTGCTCTTTCTTTTCCCTGATTTCTGGATCTTTTTGGTAAAAGGGTTCAACAGTTGCCCTTTATCTTTTGCTTCAGGAAGACTGAATTTGATCAAATCGGCCCATATGATCACTCCTGAGAAAATACTCATCAATTTCAAAGACGCCAGATAACTGCCGTCAGGCTTCGCACTTATTTTGCCGTACATGAATGCATCCACACCATAAAGTTCTCCTAGACGTCGAGCCTGAGATTCGTCAATGAAGACCTGTTGGTTCAGTTTCTGTTCCTGATAAATCAGTTGCAGGTTTTCACGGTCCACGATGTTCACGGACCCCTGAGTTGAAAGAGCCACAGTCATATAATCCATCACTTCTCCGTTTTCAAAGATACGTGGAGAATCGACGCTCCAGAAACTCACTTTTTTAATTTTTTCATCCTTCAACTGTTCAGCATCCTGGCCAAAGGACTCAATCAATTTGCCGCTAAATTCATTCAACAGGTCATAATTCTGGTTCTGCTCGAAGAGGGTGAAGGTTTCTGCCCAGATGATCTGAGAATTTTGAACATCAAGTGCTTTCAACACCAATGCATCACTGTACACATTTCCATAAATGAACAACTGCACTCCGAGAAGCATTCCCAGTTCACGATACTCATTAGGTGAAACAAATTCTGAGAGTTGAATACGTTGTTCTTTGAGTAAAAGTTGCAGTTTGGAACGGTCGGTGACCCGAAAACGCCGTCCACGTACGATTTTGACGTTACTGTAATCGATCAGTTCATTGATATTGATGCGTACGGTCTTATCTTTAAGACGTATCCGGGAAATCGCCATGGTGTTGTAACGGCGATCGATTTTTTGATGCACGGAATTCGATATCCTCCCTGCTAGTCCTTCATTGTCGACAAATTTTCCTTGAGCCTTGATTTCAGGAGTAGTGACGAAAATAAAAAATCCTGAAATCAGCATCAGCTTGAATTGGAATAACCTGATCCTCTTCATCTCAACTCCAGTTGGATATGTGACTTTTTTTCGGTGCTATTGGGTGTTTTCAACTGCTCGTAAAATCGTTTAAGTTTTTCACGGGATTCATCTGCTAACATCATCGCTTCTTCCCTCTTGTAACTGTCATGGGGCCTCCAGTTCCGGGTTTTGAGACGGTAGGGCCTCAACCCACGTTCTGGATCAACTCTGGTGCAAAAAAGTTCTTCAACATCTGGACGGTCGAGCCAAGATTCCCTCATGTTTGTTTCTAGGGCAAGATACCAACGTGCAAAATGCTGAATTCGACGATCATCGAAATATCCAAGTGGATTAAGGGTTTCCAGCAGTTCCCTCAACTGTGGTTTGGATTGGTACCGATCATAATCGACTACGTAAAGACTTTCAGAAAGAAATAAAGGAGCACCATGCAACAAAAGGCCCTTTGACCTGAGAGTGTTTCCAGTCTGAACGATTTCAATGCCGACACTTCCCATTTCTGCATCCATCACTGAGTCCTCGACGTTTTCAACAGGCTCCACCTGGAGTCCTGGGTAGGCTGCCATCACGATTCCACTATAACGGCCTTTGACAAAAACCCTTCGTCCATAACGTGAAAGAGTCTGGAAATCGATTTTGCTTCTCCCCCTTCCTCCAGGTTTTGAAATCAGGAAAAAACCAACCATATCCTGAACTTCACATCCAAGAACAGGATTGTAACGGGTTAGTTCCGCAGAACCTGCCACACGAATGCTGGTCGGTTTGATCAACTGGTAATTGTACATCCCCCATTTGGTGACATGAGTCGGATCTCTGAGATAGTATTGAGTCATGGCAAGCAGTTCATCCAGACCCACGAGGGTAAAATCCACTTCATCGAGTTTGATCAATGAAGAACCATTGTGGGGTTCCTCCCCTTCCACACGAAGGGAAATCCCATTCACTTCCCACTCATGAGAAAGGAAGCCCAATCGGAATGGCCTCGGTGTTCGCTTACGGTCAATGAATACTGAAAAACATTTTGGAACATTCCGGGGCAACTGATTCAGTTGCGAAAACGCCTCTTCAATGTCCTGGGTACTCTTCTTTTTTCCTTCAGACAAGATCTTCTGCATCGCCTCGATCTCTCCGGAATCTGAGACTATCGGTTTCAGCCGGCTTAAAAAATTCTGCAGTGTTCGTCCACTTCGAGGCACGGCACATGATACCGTCGCTTCGGATTCAAAATTGCTCGAATGACTCAAATCGCAAGGGGTTTAGTTAGGGTGAAATATTCCTGTTCAGAGTTGGATTTCTTTCAATCAAACCAAAATGGAATGAAGCTCCATCATAACGGTGGAGAATCAGAAGCGATGGCAAGTTGGTCATCTATCTAGATCCCAAGATTAGAATAATTGCCTTGCCGTCCCTGAGCACCAAGGTTAAAAAATTGTGTTGATTGAAAAATCCTTTGCATTTGCCTGCCTAGCAAAATATCAGATTTTTATTTTGATTTAAAGAATACAACATCCTGGCAGCATCCATTCATCCGTCCAAGTCCTTATCTTAGGGATTGATATATAATTATGAATATAATGAATCGAGGTCTCATCAGAGTTGGACCTTTTTTCACCTTACTTGTTTTTTTGTTTTGGGGGGGGCAATCCACTTTTTCCCATGCCGTAGAAATCCAGCCTCAAGACAATCAGCATTCTGGAATGGTGACTGATGGAAATTCTACAATTTATCCACAAAACCGTTTAGGAAATGGACTCTACAGAGACAATAATTTACTTGTCTCCAAAACCGATCAGATGATCATCGGGTCCCAACCCGTCAAAGGCACTGAAAGTGCCGTTTACCTTTTCCAGGGCCGAGACCAAGAGTTAGGTTTGGGGTTGGTCAATGGAGAAAACGAGGGTATGGGCAGATTGAAAAAAGTTGGAAAGGAATTTTACGAATTCAGCAATTATGAAATCGGCTACCAAAGGATTTTCCGCATTTTACAAGGACGAATCGTCCCGGTTCTAGAAAATTTACGCACTGCAACGGGAGTGACACTATCTGAAACCCACGCGGTGTTTTACCACATCACCGAGTCAAGCAGTTCAAGCAATGCTGAGGATAATGCAAAACCAAAGTGGAACTATAGGTTCAGGCTTCATTTGGTCCGCCTTGGAGAACCTCAAGTGGTTACTCTATACCAACTTCCCCTTGAAGATCAAAATGCAAAACTGAGGATTTCCTGGAAAAACGAGCATGAGCTGATTCATCGCAAAAGAGATGGTTCTGAGGAAACACTCAACCTGCAAAAAATTTCACCAGGTATGTTCTGAAGCTTTTCATACTTTTCAATGAATAACACGATCTCTCCAACATGTGTGATCTATGATATGGACGGACTTCTGTTAGATACAGAACGTTTTTATTCCATGGTCACTCAGCAGATCGTAGAACGTTATGGGAAAAATTTTGATTGGACACTTAAATCAAAAATCCTTGGAAGAAGAGCGATAGAATCAGCCCAAATCATAGTAGACACCCTTGATTTGCCCATAACAGCCAATGAATACCTCCTTCAAAGAAATGAAATCCTGCCATTAAAATTTTCAGAGTGCCAGCCCCTTCCTGGTGTCGAAAATTTAACACGGCATCTTTCAAGCAAAGGTATCCCACAGGCAGTTGCGACAAGTTCCAAAAGGGACATGTATGAAGCCAAAGTCAGCTATCACCGTGAATGGTTTTCTATTTTTCAAACCATCGTGACGGGTGACGATCCTGAAGTTTCAGAAGGGAAACCTGCACCGGATATTTTCCTTGTTGCTGCAAAAAGACTTGGGGGACAACCAGAAAACTGTCTGGCTTTTGAGGACGCACCTTCAGGAACTCAAGCTGCTTATGCCGCCGGAATGTCGGTGATCGCTATACCAGATTCGAATATGGATAAAAAGTTATATCCCCAAGCATCAGAGATCCTGAATTCTATGGAAGAATTTCGACCAGAAAATTGGGGGCTTCCTGCTTTCAATTGATACTTTAATTGAGGATCTTCGGATCGTTCAGAATTCTACTTTCTGACCCGGCTTCAGATTCCTCGCGGGTGACACGACCACCAGTTCCCCCTTTTTCAATGCACCAGTAATCTTGATCAACCCCTTGCTGTTTCCCAGAAGTTGGACTTCCCTTTTTTCAAGACGATTAGCTTTAGGCACGAGAACGTAATGGATCCCGCTGTCATTTCTCACTGCCCCTGGAGGGACCGCCGTCATTACTTTTGAAAAGGGTAAAAGCTGAACTTGAGCGGTCATTCCACCGCGCAGTTGCCTGCCGGGATTTTTTGCCAATACACTGAAAGAGAATCTCCTTGTTTGAGGATCTGCTTTCCAAGCCAGTTTCTCGATAACTCCTTTGAATTTTTTCCCTGGAAAGGCCGGGACCCTGAAATCCACCGTTTGTCCTTTCTTGACCGATCCGATTTCCTCTTCGGTAATCCCACATTCGATCCAAACCTGGTCGATATCGATCACTTCCAACAGAGCTGTTCCACTTCCGACCACTTCTCCGGGTTCATGAAATCGTTGTGTAACAATTCCTGAAAGCGGACTCAAAACAAACGTGTCTGCATAGGACTCTTTGCGGATTTCCAGTTCCTTGCGTGCTACCAAAAGTCGAAGGTGAGAGCTTTCCTTGTTGATTTGGTTGCGAGTCTTTTGGAGTTTGAGGGAATCCAGTCGCTGTCTTGTTGAGGTACCACGATCGTACATCTGTTGTTCTTCGCTAAGGCGTTGGCGGGTGTCTTCCAGGGCTTCCCTGGCTTCCTTGAGCGTGTTTTCACTGAGAGAAACCTGCAGTTCTGATAGTTCCATCTGCAGTTTCGTTACTGCATTTTCAAGACTGAGTAGCACCTCTCCTTTTTTTACCCTTTGGTTTTCATCGACTTTAATCCCTGCAATCCTTCCAGAGACTTTGGACTGGATGGTGAGACTTTGCAGAGGCTCAACCGTTCCAACATAGGTCTGCGGAAACCCTTCGGAAAGATTTACCACGGGGACTACTTTCACTTTCACCTGAGCCCACAGGACTGATCCATGTTGAATAAGTAGAAACCAGGTAGCCAGAACCATGTAATGTAAAAGTTTCTTCTTCATCTTCTTGATCACTCGGCGGTTGCAGTTTTGTTCATAACCTCTCTCTTCTGCTGACCAAAGAGCACCATTAAATCATTCAATACGGAATAAAAAACAGGTACCAGAAACAGTGTGATGAAAGTGGCGAAGAGCACTCCGAAGGCCAGACTGATCGCCATTGGAATCAGGAATCTTGCCTGCCTGGAGGTTTCGAACATCATCGGCATCAGACCAAAAAAAGTCGTCAACGTGGTCAGCACGATGGGCCTGAAGCGACGCACTCCTGCCTCCAGGACGGCATCCTGTAACCGATGTCCCTGAGCTCGGAAACGATTGATGAAATCAACCATGATCAGTGAATCATTGACGACGATCCCACTCAGCGCCACCATCCCCAACACACTGACAATGCTGAGTGTGAAACCCAGCAGGTAATGCCCCATAACGGCACCAACAATGCCGAAAGGAATGGCTGTCATCACGATAAACGGCTGAAGATAACTTCGGAATTGCAAGGCCAATAGTGAAAAAATCAGCATTATGGAGATGTAACTTCCCTGCTTAACCCCCTCCATCGTGTTCTGCTGGGCCCGATTGGCACCCTGGATATTGATACTCAGTTGTGGGAATTCTTCTTGTGTTTTTGGCAGAAGGTCCTTTTTCAGCGAACGTTCAACTTCCGCGGTATTCGACAGGGAAGAATCAACATTTGCTGTTACTTTGATGACCCTTCTCTGGTCGATACGCTTGATGCTGCTGTATGACAGCCCATAGTCCAATGTCGCCACCTGGTTCAACGCCAGACTTTGATTCTGGGGTCCTAACACCACCAAATCTTCAAGATTGTCAAGATAACGCCTTTCCTCCTCCGGAATACGAAGCATGACACTGACTTCGTTCCCCTCGCGCTGGATTTTGAACACTTCCAGTCCCTGGAAAGCTCCACGAACCTGCCGGGTCAGATCCTGCGCATTCATTCCCATCGCATGGCCGGCGTCACTCAGTGTGAGACGGACTTCTTTCTTTCCGGTATCAGTGGTGTCCTCAATGTCACTCACTCCGGGGTATTGGGAAAGATCCTCTTTGAAACGTCCCACAACCCTCTCCAGCACCTGACTTTCTGGATGGCTAAGCTGCAGGTCAATATCATTATCTACGTCGATACGATGACGGCTTCGGTAGGATAGATTGGTCAATCCAGGAATTTGGCCAAGCATCCTCTTCCATTGACGACTGAATTCCTTGGTTTCAAATCCCCGCTCATCCAGAGGTTTGAGATAGACCCGCATGTTCAGAGTATGACTTCCACCCCTTCCTATGCTGCTGTATATGCCTTCAGAAACTGGTTTTCCCTTTTCTGCTTCATACTTCGCAAGCAGGGTCTCCGCGTGTTTCAACATTTGGGATTCCACTTTCTCAGTCACTTCGACCGGAGTGCCGAAGGGAAGCTCTGCCCTGACATTGATCCTGTCACTGTCTATGGAAGGAAAGAACGTGAAACGAATGTGCCCGCCTAGCGCCAAACCCGCACAAAGCAGCATCATAAAAATTCCAACGGCCAGGGTGGTGTAACGGTAGCGAATGCTGAGCTTTAGGGCCTTCCGGTAAGGCACCTCTGAAACCCATTTGAGCATCCTGCTGAGATAAGTGCGGGGCCATTCCAAAATCCATTCTAAAGGACGAAGGATCCATTCAATGAGACGATATCGGTGCGCCAGATGACCTGGCAGGATGAACATTGCCTCCACCAGGGAAAGAAAAAGGATGATGATCAAGACGTTGGGAATACTCCGGAAAAACTTCCCTGTGGTGCCCGGCACAAAATAAAACGGAATGAACGCGGCAACAGTGGTAAGGATGGTGATCAATACAGGCGTACTTATTTCCCGTGCTCCTTCCACGGCAGCCATGATCGGAGATTTGTTCATCTCCTGATGGGCATAGATATTCTCGCCAACCACAATGGCATCATCAACCACGATTCCAAGAACCAGGATGAAGGCGAAGAGGGATATCATGTTGATGCTCACATCGATCCCTGGCATGGCGATCATGGCCCCGGCATAACTGATCGGAATCCCCATCATGATCCAGAAGGCAAGAGGAATTTTGAGGAAAAGAGCCAATGTCAAAAATACCAGAACGAGCCCGTAAAGCAGATTCTTGACCAGCAGGTCAATCCGGTCCTGAAGCACTGTGGAACGATCGTTGAGGATCGAAGTACTGATGCTAATCGGCAGTCGGTTTTCTATTTCCAGAAGTTTTTTCTGCACCGCCTGAGAGACTTCTGTAGGAGTCTGGTCCCCGACACGATAGACCGCAATACGCTGGGAAGGTTTCCCGTTATAACGGTTACGCAAAACGGATTCCTCAAATCCATCAGAAATCCGAGCAATGTCCCCCAGCAGCAGTGCTCCCTGGCCGGTTTTCAGTAAAGGGATACGTGCATATTCACTGGCGGTGTATCGGCGTTCCTTGGTTCGCACCAGAAGATCTCCGCCTGAAGTTTGGATCTTTCCTCCGGGCATATCGATTGTCGATTGTCGGATGATCTGGGCGATCTGATCCATCGTCATGGAATATTGTTGTAGCTCACTCCTGGGAATCTCAATTTTCAGTTCAAAAGCCCTGCGTTGCTCAACATCAACCTGGGTAATCCGATCATCTTTGAGCAATTCATCCTTGATTAATTGTGCCCATTCCACCAGCGAGCGGTTTGGAGCTTCCCCATAAACCACGATGTTCAACACTTCACGTCGGATTCTTGGAGCGGTGATCCGTGGGGTTTCTGCTTCATCCGGAAAGATGCTGATACGGTCGATTTCGGATTGAACTTCATCCTGGATCAATTTCCGGTTTGATCCCTCATCCAATTCAATGCGTATGCTTGCTGCACCTTCTCGAGCAGTTGAGGTCATTTTCTTGATGCCTTCAATGCCTTCAAGCGCAGATTCTATAGGAACTATGATGGATTCCTCGACCTCTTCGGGCGTTGCCCCAGAATAGGGAACTGCAACCACCAGCAGATCCAACTCAAATGCTGGAAAAAGTTCCTGTTTGATGTTCAGAGTGCTCATCCCCCCCCAGAAGAGGAGAATCAGCATCAGCAAATTCGCCGCCACTTTGTGCTCTGCCATCCAACGAATCATGCTTCCTCCTCAGCTTGTCTTGCTTTTCTTGGTTTCAGAGCCTTTCCCTTGCCTTTAGTTTCCTGCTGCCATTTCTTTTTCCTGGACTTCTGCTTGTTCATTCCATGATCAGTTATTTGTCCTTGATCTCCTTTTTTTTTCTGTGCCCTCATGCTTCGTCCAGGGGTACCGGATCCCTGCAAACTGACTTTCATCCCGTTGGCAGCCCCCTTGAGAGGTGACGTCACCACCTCCTCACCCGGTTTCAATCCTTTCGAAACATAAAAGGAATCCCCTTCCAGGTGAACGATCTCAACCTTACGGATTTGCAGTAATTCGTTTTCAACCACCCAGACCGTGTTTTCATCACGAAGGGCCCTTACTGGCAACTCAATGACGGATTCCAGGGTTTTCCCGGGTATTTTGACTTCCACAAAGGCTCCAATAAACAAAGGAACGGAAAAAGCAGCCTCATTCTTCGACGCAGGTAACCCCTCATTTTTTCTTTTTGGTTTTGGCTCCGCTTTATTTTCTTTCTTGTCCAGACGGATCCAATTTCCTGGTTCAGAGGGTCTCAGTCGAAAAGGGTCCTCCACGCTGAGGATCAACTGAACCATCATCCCGTTAGGAGTCAGTTCCAGCAGGTGGCGCTCAACTTGACCACTCCAGACAGCATTTTGAGCGCCAACTCGCATTGAAATTTCTGCATCCAGCGAATATTGGTTGGGATCTTCCTCGCCGGGCTTACTTGGCCCTCCCATCAACCATTCCATCCGACTCAACGGGACATCGGTTATAACCTCGGCACGATCGCTTCCAATCAGGGTAGCCAATTGTGTCCCGGTATTGACATGCTGCCCGAGGTCAACATTACGCTTCTGCACCACTCCGCTAAAGGGTGCCTTGATCAGTGTGAAATCAAGATTGGCGCTGTTCAGTGGGTCCAGGGTCATCAACAGTTCCCCTGATTGAAAGAAACTGCCTTCAGCGAGCAAGGGACTGATCCAGTTGACCACTCCGTTCACTTGGGCGGTTACCACAACCCGTTGAGCCGCACGAACGCGCCCATGAGTTTCGAAAAGAATTCTCGAGTTGGAACGAACCGTCTGGGTCACTTCGACCAGGGTTCCTTTGAAAGGGTTCGGTATTTTACGGGCTTTCGGTTGGTTTCCCATGAAATACATCACCAATCCTGCACCTGCACCCAGAATTATCAACGGCAACCAGATCTGGGGGCTTAAAAGTTTTTTCCACATGGGTATTCCTATTCTCTGTCAGAAAGTCTGCTGTAGCATGGAATCTCAAAGTGGAAGGTGCTTCCAGAACCTTCTACGCTTTCCACCCGGATG
>CEPV01094423.1_pt1 | contig 19739 bp, 16 predicted proteins | sample 530451 | NCBI WGS metagenome assembly CEPV01 (sample SAMEA2620097, study PRJEB7988) | marine metagenome | isolation source: saline water (ENVO:00002010), including | reverse complement strand
CCAGCCGCTAACGTTTTTCTATGGGAACATAGTCGACCGCGTTGTCGCCCGTATAGACTTGCCGCGGACGGGTGATTCGATAGGAGGGATCCTCCATCATCTCCTTCCACTGAGCGATCCAACCGGGCAGACGTCCGAGAGCAAACATAACGGTGAACATGTTGACCGGAATACCGATGGCGCGATAGATAATTCCGCTGTAGAAGTCCACATTCGGATACAGTTTGCGCTTGACGAAGTATTCATCGGAGAGGGCGTGCTCTTCCATCTTCTTGGCAATCTCCAGCACCGGATCATCGATGCCCAACGTCGCCAACACGCGATCACAGGCTTCCTTGATCACAGTTGCCCGGGGATCGAAATTCTTGTAGACACGATGTCCGAATCCCATCAGACGGAAGCCCGAATTTGGATCCTTCGCCATGGCGATGAACTTGTCCACATCGCCGCCCTCGGCACGAATCAGCTCGAGCATCTCGATGACCTGCTGATTAGCGCCACCGTGCAGCGGCCCCCAGAGCGCTAGTATTCCAGCTGCCACGGACGCATAGATGTTGGCGTGACTGCTACCCACCGTGCGCACCGTGGCCGTACTGCAGTTCTGTTCGTGCTCGGCGTGCAGGATAAGGAGCAGGTTGAGCGCATCCACGACATCCGGGTTCGGTTCGTACTCCTCTGCCGGCACTGCGAACATCATGCGCAGAAAATTGGCGCAATATGAGAGCGAATCTTTCGGATAGATGAAGGGTTGTCCCTGGGATTTCTTATAGGAAAAGGCTGCCAGGGTCCTGATTTTCGAGATCAGTCGAACGGCGTTCCGATCCACGTTCTCCGCTTCCTGTTCCACCGAGGCCTCGCTGTAATAAGCGGACAGAGATGCCACCATGGCGGACAGAATGGCCATGGGATGGGCTTGCGTCGAAAAACTCGAAAAGAAGGTCTTCATGTCCTCGTGGATCAACGCGTGACTGTTTAGATCGGCGGAGAAGCTGTCCAATTGCTCCTGGGTGGGCAGTTTTCCGTAGATCACCAGATAGGCCACTTCCACGAAGGAAGAGCCCGCACACAGTTGTTCGATCGGAATTCCACGGTATCGCAAGATGCCGTTTTCACCATCCAGGAACGTGATCCCACTTGTGCACGAGCCGGTATTACCATAGCCTGGATCCAGCGTGATGTGCCCCGTTTCAGCCCTCAACCTACTGATATCAATAGCTTTTTCGTCTTCCGAGCCGGTGATAACAGGCAATACGATGGATTGTCCATCGGGAAGGTTAAGCTCCGCATTTTCTGCCATGGTGTTTCCTCCACAAATGTAATTGACGGATGCCAAAGGAGTCGATTATTGGAAAAGCTTGGACCGGAATCTATCATACTTTTCAGCCGTGGGGAGAGGATCAGGATCAAATGGTGCTTTTTTTTTGCACTTTATGAAGGAATCTCACTTTTTGTCCCCTCAGCGGCTGGCCAATTGCCGGTAGATCCCGGGAAGTCGCTCCGGTAGAGACGCTACATCGGCGACCACCGTGTATCCGATATCCTGGCACATCTCTTTCAGATAATCGGGCCCCTGCTTGTCGACGGTGATAAGGAACGGCACGATCCCCGCACGCTTCCCCTCCACCAGTGCTTGTTTGGTATCGTGTACGGCATAGTCAACATCACTGCGGTCGATGCCATAGCCCTGGTCCTCGGGCCTCCCATCGGATACTAGCATCAGGATCTTCACCTTGGCTGGGTAGCTTACCAGTTTTGCCTGGGCGTGGCGGATGGCGGCGCCCATGCGGGTTGCCCGCAGTGGCTCGATCGCGTCGATGCGTTTCCTGACTGCTTCATCGAATTCCTGATCCAGCTCTTTGATGACGTGAAAAGCAACGTCTTTTCGGCCTCGTCCCGAAAATCCATAGATGGCGTAGCTGTCACCGATCGATTGCAGGGCTTCCACAACGAGGACCGTGGATTCCCTCTCCAGATCGATAATGCGCTTACCGTCGTGCGCCTGCGCCGTGCCTTGGGTGAAGATCTCATCTTCGGTTGAGGCTGACATATCCAGCAGGAAAGCCACCGCGACGTTGCGCTCCACTTTATCGCGACGGTTGTAGAAACGAGCCAAGGGCCCGATTCCGGCTTTTCTGTCGGCGTGAAACTCGATTGCCTGGTCCAGCTCGATCTCGTGTCCGTCCTCCAGCCGTTTCAGTTTACGCAAGGTCTCCGGTCGCATCAGCTCAAACTGTCGACGGATGACGGCGACCAGTCCGTGGTAACGCTGCAGCGTCTCGTCATAGAAAGCCGCCTCTCCTTCGCGCGCGGGGCGCTCTCCCACATGGCACCATGCGGGCCGGTAATCGTTGGCTCTGAAATCCCACTCGTCATAGTAGTACCACTGCAGCGCCACTTCGACGTCCTCATCCAGTGGCATGTCAGCGGAGCGGTCGCCGTCCGGCTGATCAGCGTCGGATTCACCCGATTTATCCACATCGGCTTCGATGTGATCCAGTAGCAGATCGGTATCGGCCTCCTGCCCCTCGACCTCCGCTGAGTTTTCCAGCAAGCGTCGCAGTTGCTCCCTGCTGATCGCCTCCCGATCCGCTCGCAGGGAGGTCAGTGCCTGCACCAGTTCCGGCTTGAAGCTGCCGCGAAAGAAGGGTTGTGCAGGATCCGCATCGGGTAGTTGCAGGGCGCCCACCGTCGTCTCGTCAGCCCACCATGCGTCCGTCGGTGCTGGTGACGCCAGATCCGGCATCGACCCGCCGGTGGGCTTCTCAGGCAGTGGCACCCACGGCTTTGTCAGCAAACGTGCGGGGAAATTGGACAGACTGGTTGCCACGTCATACAGCCACGCGGCGACTTCGGTAGAGTCAGCGACAGCGGCACCATCCAGGGTCACAACCTGCAATGCATCGACGGCGCGCCGCATCTGCTGGATTCCTTTTTCAGGCCATCGAACGGTCTCAGAATGTCCCAACGACGCGCGCACTAGGTTTTCAACAAAGGCCCCCCTGAGTGGCAGGGCGAGCAGCTCCGGTCGTTCACTCGCCTCGTGATCTCGAAGGCGCCCCAACCAGCTTCGCAGACCGCCATATTCGGCCTCAATACAAGCATCGATGCGGGTATCTTCGACGACTGCAAACAGATTGCCGATCAAGCGCCGCTCCGGGAACAAGTCGAAGAATCTCTGCATGGAGGGGCGGTCGCCGGAAGGCTCGTCGGTCAACTCCATTTCTCTGGCCGTCACCGTGGACTTCACGTAATGGCCATCCTGGCCATATCGATAGGTGAACGATCCAAACGTCAGTCGGCCGGCCTGGTGTGCAATGCACACTCTGTAGACGTTCCGGTTGGCGTCTTGATCGCCGAACTGGTCGATGGCCGCGGGTACAAAGACGGCGCAACCATCGGTAGTTGCCACGTCATTGCTGACCCAGCCGATCATCCGTTCGGCGAGAGTGTTGCTCGGCTGCAGGCGCATCCCCTCGCCGCCAAGCGCAGTGGCATAGAGACTCAGCCGGCTTCCCTCCCGCTCGAATTCTACCCGCCCGGATAGAGATCCGAGCAGTCGCTCCGCGCTTGCAGTTTCGATGCGAAAGAATGCCGCTGCCGCATCCCTATCCTGCACCGACAGTTGCAGCCCACGGGCCAGCCACTCGGGCAGCGCTTCGCGGCTGATGCGCTTGCGCAAGAACGGCACCGATTTCAGAAATTCAGCCGCCGCCGCGGCATCGCTGTCGGCAAGTCGACCGGCCAGTTGGATTATTTCAGCGTGTTCATCCTCGGCCACTTCAGCCATCGCGGTCGCTGTTTCCGATAGTACCGGTAACGGAGATGATGACGTATCCACGTTACTAACCTGCGTGACCAGTTGCAGGAAGGCGCCGCGCTGGTCTGCCGCCAGCGAGCGTAGCAGATCAGGTCCCGATTCAAAGTAGTGCCACGTATCCGACCAGGTGGTAGTGACGACAAGATCCGCCAGAATGAGAAAGTCGAGTCGTTCCGTGGCCGCGAGCGACGCCAGCAGCGTATTTGCCTGCTCGAGGCAACTGCTCGCCAGAGCGGTGGAATGTGCGGAAAGCTTCGCCAGGACGACCACGAGTCTGTCGAATTCCTCTGCCGACAGGGACTGCAGGAGGGTGGCGCTCTGTGCAAAGAACAGTTCTGCGAGAGCCGCCGTCTTCCATGTGCCGCGGCAGAAACGGCTACCCTGGTGCACCCACGCCTGCAACGCCGCTGCATCCCGATGGGCGAGAAAGTCGGGGCTCGCCAGAAGGAACGCAGCAGCCACAAGGGGCGATCGATCGTTTAGCGTCAGGGCAAGATCCTTGCATTCGGCGATAGCGGAAAAGTCAGCTCGCAGCAGCAGTCGCGGCGTGGCATCGAAATAGGCAGCGGCAACCTGGGTAGAGGTCGTGGCGAGGACGACCCCCTCTTGCGCCCACATTTGCAGTTGGCTTTCCGCATGGGCCCTGGAATCGGGCGATGGCAGGTCGTTAAGGGCGCGCTCGAAAGTAAGCGGCAGGTCAGCATCGAGATCCGCCAATTCTCTTCGATGGCGATCGAACAGTTCTTGAGTGCCAGTCACCTTCACACCTCGAAGATCGAGTCGATCACGTCCTCGATGGTCCCTTTGATCTCCACATCATCCGTCAGCGCCTGGGCGATGGCCGTCTGACATGCCCTGCGTGGCGAGATGCCGTCTGCCGTCAGCTTGCCGGCATACACCAGCAATCGGGTGGAGACGCCTTCTGCCAGCCCGTGCGCCTTCAAATGGCGCACCTTCTCGCCCAGCTTGGCAAGGTCGGCGGCGATCTCTGCACGGCAGTCGGACTCCGCCCTGATGATGGTGGCTTCCTGTTTGCGCTCGGGATAGTCGAACTCGATGGCGATAAATCTCTGCCGGGTGGAGTGCTTGAGGTCCTTTAGCGCTGACTGATAGCCCGGATTGAAAGAGAGCACCAGCAGGAATCCATCAGCCGCTTCGATAAGCTCCCCCCTTTTCTCCAGCGGCAGCATACGCCTGTAATCCGCCAGCGGATGGATCAGTACGGTGGTATCTTTGCGGGCCTCCACAATCTCGTCGAGGTAACAGATGGCTCCTACTTTGACCGCGCGGGTGATGGGCCCGTCGATCCAACGGGTGTCGTCTCCCTCCAGCAGGTAGCGGCCGACCAGATCCGAAGCCGTCAGGTCTTCGTGGCACGCCACCGTAATCAGCGGCACACCATCCTTGTCGTCATCGCTGCTCGTGCCATGCAGGCGCCACGACATGTACTCGATGAATCGGGTTTTGCCGCACCCGGTGGGCCCCTTCAGCAACACCGGCAGCTGCTGTTTGTAGGCCGATTCGAACAGCGCTACTTCGTCGGCGATGGGGAGATAGAACGGCTCCTCGGTGATCCGAAAATCCTCGGCGTCGAGCTGCCTGAATGCTCGCTTCATTTGGTTACGCACCGTGCCCAGATTGGTGTCTGTTCCGTCGGTCAGTCCTACAGGAACGTGTCGGCTGCTACCCTACAGCTCAATGGCCGACGGGTAAAGTTCGCTGCCCGGCCGCGATGGTGCCGATCGGCTTCTCATTAATCGATGCTTGACGCAGATCAACTGCACAATTAACGTCACGCCAGACAAGCGGTTAAAATGCCCCAGAGAGGCCGTAGTCGTTGTAATTTACCCTAATTCGTATAGGGTTGGGCAATTAGCCCAAGCGTTCCGTCAAGGAGATCATATGTTCGCCGTCTCGATCAACATCGACCCTGAGAAGCTAAAAGAAGCTGCCAAGAAGAGCAAGTCCAAGAAAAAAGGGCGCGGCAAAGCTGCCAAAGCCGGCCAATCCAAATCCAAAGACAGCGGTTCCTGACATCCGCTACACCCATGTCTGACTCCACCTCCGGCGTAACTCTGCGCCGTCTGGCGCCGATCGACGCTGCAGCCCGCATCGATGACATTAGCTCCCAGCCATACGCGTACCGGGGTTGGGAGGATGTCTACCGCGATGAGTGGAGTTGGGATCAGGTGGTCAAGGTCTCCCATCTTCGCACCAACTGCATATCCGCCTGCTCTCTGGATGCCTATGTGAAGGACGGCATCGTCTGGCGCGAGGAGCAGAATGCCAACTATCCGCAGGAATTCGAAGGGGTGCCGGACTTCAATCCGCGGGGCTGTCCGGCGGGCTGTGCCTATGCACATCAGATGTACGACCCAACCCGGATTCGCTACCCGCTGAAACGGGCGGGAGAACGCGGATCGGGCAAGTGGCAGCGAATCTCCTGGGATCAGGCGACCGAGGAGATCGCCGACAAGATTCTCGATGTGATAGAGGAAGACGGGTCGGAGTGCCTCATCTTCGATCAGGGTACTACCAATATAGATAACGGTATCGGCTCGACGATCGAGGGTCAGCTCTTCAGCGGTGGTCTGTCCTCCACATTCATCGACTCGTGGGCTGGGGTGGGCGATCTGCCGGTGGGACTGATCGAGAGCTGGGGTACCTATATGAGCGAAGGTACCGCGGATGACTGGTTCATGTCCGATTACATTATGATCTGGATCGGTAATCCCAACTACACTCGCGTTCCTGACGCTCACTTTATCTGGGAAGCGCGCTACCGTGGCGCCAAGGTAGTCACCATCGCGCCCGATTTCAGCCCCTCCACAGTGCACGCGGACCGTTGGCTAAATGTCCGCTTCGGTACGGATGCTGCCCTGGCTCTCGGCATGGTGAATGTGATCATCGAAGAGGGCCTGTACGATGTCGAATACATCAAGGAGCAGACCGATCTGCCGTTCCTGGTACGAGCGGATAACGGCCGGTTCCTACGACAGTCCGATGTAGTGGAAGAGGGTGCGGACGATCAGTTCTATTTCTGGAACAGTGTAAACGGGCGTAAGGAGCTTGCCAGTGGCACATGGGGCTCGGACATCATGACCCTGGAGCTGGAGGACTATGAAGATCCGGATCTCGTCGGCGTGCACCGCGTTCGTCTCAAGGACGGCAGGACCATTCGTGTACGCACGGTGTTTGAACTCCTGTGCAAACACATCAAGGGCTACTCACCAGAGCATGTTGCCGGGATCACCGGCGTAGCAGCCGGCAATATCCGGCGTGTGGCACGGGAGATGGCAGCCGTAAAGTCTGCCATGATCTTCTCCTCCTGGGGTGCCTGTAAACATTACCACTCCGATCTGTTTCAGCGGGGCATGGTGTATCTGCTGGCGCTGACGGGAAATTCAGGGGGCAAGGCAGGCTCGGGGATCAAGGTGTCCACCTGGTGGCCGATGCCCGGCCAGACGCTCAATTCCGGTGGCGCGCGCATGCGAACCGAACCGCCGCCACCCCTGCCTGTCAAAGAGGCGCAGATGCAGGATGTCTCGAAGATGATGTTCGAGATGAGCAGTGGGGGCAGGACTACCCCTCTGGTGCCCTGGTTATACGCCCATGATCCCAAGTTCAGGGAGATTGCCTCTCGAAGTGCCTACGCCGATCCGGCCTTGAAGCGACCGGTTGAGGAATACATGACCGAGATCTTCGAGAAGGGCTGGCAGCCCATCTCTCCCAAGCCGCCCAAGCGGCCGAAATTCTTCTATTTTTCAGGACCCAACCCCCTGCGTCGCTGGCCCAACTCGAAAACGATTCGCGATGGTCTCTGGGCAACGATCGACACCATCGTAACGACCGATTTCAGGATGTCCACCTCGGCCATGTGGGTTGACTACGTCCTGCCGGCCTGCGGGTATTACGAAAAGCCGGGCATAAAATACGTGCAATCCTACATCCCCTACGTGATCGTTGGAGACCGTGCGGTGCAGCCGCTGTTTGAGTCGAAGCACGAGTGGGACCTGATTCTGCTGCTGGCAAAGAAGATTCAAGAGCGGGCCATCGAAAGAGGCATGAAGAGCTTTACAGACAATAGCGGTGTGGAGAAGCCCCTCGCTACCATCTACGACGAGATTACCGCAGATGGCACCTACGTCGAAGGGGAGGAGGGGGAGAAGGCGGCGCTCGACTATATCCTGGAAAACTCCGCCATCACCCGAGCCAGTGATATGGGTGAACAGCCCTGGTCACGAGCGGCTGAAGAGGGCATGGTCAAAATCAAGGCCATCGATCCAATCCACATGGCGATTGGGCTCAATTCGGTAATGAGCGACTTCGACTACAGCGAGCCGCTGAATCAGTTTGCCTGGTTTATCAAACACAAGAATCCCTGGCCGACATTAACAGGTCGTCAGCAGTTTTACATCGACCAGGAATGGTTTATGGAATTGGGTGAACAACTGGTCGTGCACAAGGAACCCCTGCCGGCCGGAGGCCCCTATCCGCTCAGACTGACCGGTGGCCATACGCGCTGGAGTCAGCATGCTATCTTCCGCGCCAACGAACAGCTGCTCCGCCTGCAGCGCGGCGGACCCGTTGCCTACATCAGCATAGCTGACGCAGGAGAACGGAGTATTGCAGACAACGATCACATCCGAGTGTATAACGATGTCGGTGAGTTCATCCTGCGAGCCAAGGTATCGGCGGCAGTCCAGCCGGGCGAAGTGATCTGTTACCATGCATGGGAGTCCTACCAGTTTCCCAATGGCGCCAACCAGAATCATGTCGCGGCAAGTCCGTTGAAACCCACCAACATGGTGGGCGATTATGGTCACCTGCAGTATCGCGGCGCCTACTTAAGCATGAATCACGTTCCTAAGGAGGTCGCAGTCGAAGTGGTGAAGGTAGAGGAACCGTTATGACGGACAGATCTCTCACCCACATCCTCGATGCACCCAGCAAGGCAATCGCGTTTGAAGATTTGCTGTCACCCGATGCCGACGCATGGAACGATAGCAGTGAGGTGGAGATCTCTCTTGCGCCTACGCCCCTTGAACGCCAACCCTCCGCTTACGTGCAGACCGTCTGGCGTGAACGTCCGCGAGGCGAGGTGAGCGAAGTGAAGGTGCGGGCGCTCTGCAATGATGACTCACTGGTGCTGCGACTCGACTGGGTTGCGGTGGAACCGCGCAGGTCGATCAATGACCTCAATGTCTATGCCGACGGCTGTGCGGTGCTGTTTCCTGCGGACGGTCGGGCGGCCGATCTCGATACCATGGGCAGCCCGGATCGACCGGTGGCAGCGTGGCACTGGCGCGCCGGTGATGAGCGACCCTTTTCGATCACGGCAACGGGGATTGGCAGCGTGGAGCGCGTCAAGGATCACAAGGTAAGCGTGGCTGCTCGTTGGGGTGACGGAAGCTGGCGCGTGACGATTGGCAGTCCACTGCAGACGGGTACGGTACGCCTCAGCAAGGGTGTCGCCATCCCAATCGCATTTGCGGTCTGGTGTGGCGCTGCTGACGACCGCGGTGGCCTGAAGTCCTATTCACAACAATTTCACCAGTTGCGGCTGCAGTAGCAGCAAATGGGAGATCCGACATGACCGCTGCTGCCACTCGAACCCACCAGTTTGCCATGGTGTTCGATCTCAACAAGTGCCTCGGCTGTCAAACCTGTACCGTTGCTTGCAAGACACAGTGGACCCGTGGTAGCGGCATGGAGGCGATGTGGTGGAATATCGTCAATACCATCCCCGGGCGCGGCACGCCTCGTGACGCGTTTGAGCTAGGCGGCGGCTATCGCGATGGTGTACCGCAAGCCGGAGAATTGCCCGGCAAACGTCAGTGGGGTGAGGCCTGGGACTTCGATTACGACAAGGTGTTCTACGACGGTAACTACGGTGGTAACAACTATGTTAAGCCGCGCGAGCACGACGGGAAGGCGCCGCAATGGGGACCGAACTGGGATGAGGATATGGGAGGTGGGGAGTATCCCCACTCCTATTTTTTCTACTTGCCCCTCGTTTGTATGAACTGTAGCAAACCAGCGTGCCTGGAGGCGTGCCCCCGAGACGTCATCTACCGGCGAGAAGAAGACGGCGTCGTGCTGGTTGACGAGGATCGCTGCCATGGTTACCGCTTTTGCATAGAAGCCTGCCCCTATAAACGCATCTACTTCAACGAGCAACGAGCCATCGCACAGAAGTGCATCTCCTGCTATCCGCGACTGGAAAAGGGGGTCGCACCTGCATGTGTGCGTCAGTGTCCCGGCCGTGTCAGGCACGTAGGGTTCCTGGATGATCCGGCCAGCCAGATTCACAAGTTAGTGAACGAGTGGAAAGTGGCGCTGCCACTTAGGCCCGACTTCGAGGTGGAGCCAAATGTGTTCTATGTTCCCCCAACCATGCCCCTCGCGTTTGATGAAAGTGGTGAATTTGACGATGACGCCTCGCGTATTCCTTTGGACGATCTGCGTCTGCTGTTCGGTCCGGGGGTAGAGCAGGCGCTGGCCGTGATCGACACCGAGCGGCAGAGGGTGGCGTCCGGCGGCCGATCGGAACTGATGGACATTCTCATCTCGCGCAATTGGCAGGATATGCTTGGGCCCTTCCCTCAGGATCCGGGCAAGCTGGAGCGACCACCACCGCGCCCTGACCCAGCCGAGGGCTAGGCTGATCGAAATCCATCGTCAGGCTGCTCCGGTGCGCAGTGCACTCTATGGCAAGCTCTCTGAGATGTTATCATTCCCAACTGAAGAGCTAAGGGGTGAACTGGCCCGAGGCCGGTTGCGAAGTGATCTGGCCAAGCTGGTCGTGGAGCTTCCGTATGACCTCAATAGGCAGGAGCTGGCCCCCTTCGAGATCGAATCTGTCGATGCCGTCGAGAGCGAGTACATCAGGCTGTTCGATCTGCCCGTAGAGGGCCCTCCCTGTCCTCTATATGGTGGATTGTACGGTGGCGACCGACGCCAGGTGATGGAGGAATTGCTGCGATTGTATCGGCACTTCGGACTGAGCACGGCCGATGCCGAGGTGCGGGATCTGCCCGACAGCATCCCCACAGTGCTCGAGTTTCTCAAGTTTCTGACTCACCGAGAGGCGTCCACCGGCAATATGGACGAGGCGAGGCCGCTCCGTGCCGCGCAGTGCGATCTGCTGGAGCGTCACTTGACGCGTTGGCTTCCGAGGATTAGCGAACAACTGGTTGAACGCAAACCGATACCCCTTTACCTGTCCAGTATGAACCTTGCGGGTGAGTTTGCAGAGCGCGAACTGCACCAGCTTATTGGATCCAGCAACTCCCCTTAATCGGTTCAGCAAACTATTTCCTCACCCACAGCGACATTAAGACACCGAACCATCACGCAAGCCTTGGGCGAGCCGTTCAGCAAGCCGTTTGGCGAGCCGTTCCAAGAGGCGTTCAGGAAACAACGATGGACTGTATAAGACGATTTGCACTGCTGTTTGTCGTCATCAGCGTTGCCAACGTGTCTGCCATGCAGCACATGCCGCAGCCAATCGCCAAGGCCGGTCTCAGTGTCACTGTTGAGGGTGTACCGAGCGACACGGGCAAGGTCGCCGTGGCGCTGTTCGATTGCCGAGAGAGCCATCTTAGAGAGAACGGGCAGACGGGACCTCAGCGCACAGCCCTGCTTGAGATCGAGGATGGCACCGCCACAGTGTTGTTTGCCGATCTGCCCCCTGGTCGCTATAGCATAGCTGCCTATCACGATGAACTGGGAAACGACCCGTTTGACGTTAGCATTCTAAGTATCCTCAGAGGAGCTTTCGGCTTTCTCAGCAGCCGCAAAGGCGCCTCGGGCCCACGCCCGTTTGAAACGGCCGGTTCTATAGCGGCCAGCGTCAACCTGCGTGACGAAAACACGGAGGTTACCATCCAGATGAGATGACGGGGTCCACCGGCGCCCTCGACTCTCCCCACCATCCGCCCTATCCATGCCATTTATCTCTGAATGTTATATACTTATTCCCTATTCATATAAGTATTTCGGACTCTGAGGAGATGCAAATTCCCGGCTGGGCGAGATCGATCCCGCTGCTGTCCTGGGCGTGGGATTACGATCGCTCACGACTGCGCGAAGATGTGATTGCAGGGATCGTGGTGACCTTTCTCACCATCCCACAGGCGATCGCATATGCTTTTCTGGCTGGATTGCCCGCCGAGGCGGGACTCTATGCAGCCATTGCCGCCCTCGTCTGCTACGCGGTATTCGGAAGCAGTCGTACACTTGCGGTCGGCCCCACCGCGATTGTGGCCATGATGTGCCTCGAGATCGTCTCCGCTCTGGCGCCGGCCGGGACCACCGCCTATGCTGACACCGCCGTGCAACTGGCTCTGGTCACCGGGTTGGTTCTGATCTTTCTGCGCATGATCAACTTTGGTGCGTTGGTCAGCTTCCTGAGTCACGCGGTAGTAACCGGGTTTGTATCGGCGGCTGCCTGTCTCATCATCGTCAGCCAGTTTCCTGCAATCGCTGGCATCGAAGCTGCACCAGCTCCTGGCATCGGTGTGATACTATTTCATCTCGGTGCTTACGTGAATTACCTTGATCCGGTTACGTTGTCCATATCTCTATCTGCGATGCTGCTGATGTGGTTCTGTCGCAGCCCCCTTAGCAAGATTGTTGAGCACCTGTCCCTCTCCCCCAAGTTCAGCAACGCGCTGTCCAGATCCGCGCCGATGTATGCCGTATTGCTGGGCATATTGCTGGTGTGGGGGTTCTCACTTGGCGAAGTTGCGGTTGTCGGCGACATACCGACGCATCTACCTTCACTCCGGTTGCGGCTGTTTGACCTCGAGCAGATGCTGCAGCTACTGCCCTCTGCCGTTCTGATCAGCATGGTAATCTTCATCGAAAGTACTTCGGTTGGCACTGCCGTAGCCGCCAAGCGCCGAGAGAAGATAGAGCCGAACCGGGAACTGGTGGCACTTGGAGGCGCCAACGTTGGTGCTGCTTTGTTGGGTGGATTTCCGGTGGCTGGGAGCTTTGCGCGCACCATCGTAAACTTCGGCTCGGGCGCTACTTCACCCATGGCTTCCCTGATTACAGCGCTCGGCGTAATCGTCGTGGTGGCGTGGCTGGCGCCTCTTTTTTACTATGTGCCCCAATGCGTGCTCGCTGCTGTCATCGTGATGTCGGCGCTGCAGTTGATCGATGTGCCCTTGATCCTCAAGATTGTGCGGTTCAACCAGACTGATGCAGTTACCTTTCTGTGCACCTTTGTTGCAGTGTTGGCGACCGGTGTCGAGACGGGCATCCTGATCGGCATTGCCATCTCCTTTGCTCTCGTAATTAGAGCCAGCAGCAAACCGAATATCGCAGTGGTCGGCCGTGTCGGGCAATCCGAGCATTTCAGAAACGTGTCAAGGCATGCGGTGATGACCAGCCCTCACGTTCTGGCAGTACGCATCGATGAAAGCCTCTACTTCGTAAACACGCGCTATATAGAAACCTTCCTGCTGAGCAGAGTGGCCGAGAGCCCCGCTTTGCAGCACGTCCTACTCATCTGTACTGCGACCAATTTCATCGATACCAGTGGCCTGGAAATGTTGGAGACCCTGTCCGGCAATCTTGACGCCGCGGGGGTCACGCTTCACCTCGCAGAGGTGAAGGGGCCTGTCATGGACCGCCTTACGCAGACTGATTACTACAGGCAGATGAGGGGCCAGGTATTCTTCACTGCGGACATAGCGATGCGGGAATTGGGCGGGATCTAGGGTACCTGCACGTAGCAGTCAGAAGACGTCCTTGCGCCGCCGGGTCTCGGCAAATACCTCCACCAAAGGCGCCCCGACCAGGCCGACTGCCGCCTGAAGGTCGGCACTGGTGGGTCTGAGGAAGGGATTGGTACGCTTCTCCACACCGATATCAGATGGGACCGTAGGTTCGCCGCGGGCACGCAGTTCATCGATCTGCTTCGCTCGGGCCACCAACTCCTCGTTTTGAGGCTCAACCGAAAGGGCAAACTGAGCGTTGGCCTGTGTATATTCGTGGGCACAATAGACCACGGTATCGTCCGGAAGAGCCATCACCTTCTGCAGACTGGTCCACATCTGTTCCGCCGAGCCTTCGAACAGGCGTCCGCAGCCAAGGGCGAATAGTGCATCACCACTGAACAGGATGGCGTCATTTTCAAAGTAATAAGCGACATGTCCCTGGGTATGTCCCGATACATCCAGCACGCGCACGGGATGACCGCCCAGATCGAAGCTGTCGCCATCTGACACCTGCTGCTGGATCCCTGGAATCCGGGCCGCGTCACTGCTCGATCCGACGATGGTGCATCCCCATTTGTCCTGCAGTTCGAGATTGCCACCTGCGTGATCGAGATGGTGGTGCGTATTGAGGATGTGGGTCAGTTCCCAGCCAGTCGCCTGCAGTGCTTTATTCACCTCGGATGCTTGAGGCGTATCGATGGCGGCAGTGACATTGCTGTCGCTGTCATGAACCAGGTATCCGTAGTTATCGCTCAAGCAGAGAAACATGTTTACTTGCAGTTCAGCCATCTCAAAGCCTCCAGTTTGAGATCAACCATATCCGGTTAATGCCCCAACATCAACCGTCCATCCGGTGGGGTTGAATGGTCCTATCGACCGGTCGGATGTTCAGGTGCGTACATCTTATTTCAGTGTCGCATTTTAAAGTTCACCATTATTCTAATTACCTGAACAAAATTGAGATCCGATGGAAGTGGCTGGTGAAAAGGCGGATCCTGAACGACACTAAGACAACAGGGAGAGAGGAATCACAAGCAAATCTGTGGCCGAAACGGCAGCGCCACAGCAGGAAGATGCAATGGTTACATGGAAGAAGACACTGGCAGCACTCTGGAGCGTGGGCATGCTCAGCGGCGGAATGGCTTGGGCAACCGACCCTTCCGGTGACCTCGCGTCGAGCGACCCTTATCAAAGGGAACTGCAGATGCACTGGAGTGCGGGCAACTACGACGCCGCACTGCAAACCGCGGAGCAGATTGTAGCGCTGGCCCAAACCACCGTAGCACCAGGTTCATATGAACTGGCAGCGCCGCTGCACAACCTGGCTGTCGTCCAGCGCACACTGCAGCAGTTCGAAAGGTCGGAGCACAATTTCACCCGCAGCATCGATATCCTCTCGGAAACCAGAGGGCAATTTGCACCACTCCTGGTGGCAAGCATGAGTCAACTGGGAGTGCTGCGTTTTCAGACACAAAGGTTCGCAGAATCCCTCGATACGCTACGCCAAGCCCAGCATATAGCGCATCGAAACGATGGCGTCTTTACGCTAAAGCAACTCGAGATAGTCCATTGGATCACCAAGGTAAACGTGGCGACTGGCAAATTCCTGGCAGCAGATTTGCAGCAGAGATTCGCCTACAGAGTCAGTGAGAACAACTACGGTGCAAGTGATGAACGGATGATTCCAGCCATGTCCAAGCTGGGCAACTGGTATCGTGATACCGGCCAGTACAAGGCCGCACTGCAGATGTACCAGAAGGCGCTGCAGGTAACTGAATCCAATCACAGCGACCGGGACCTCAGATTGGTACCCTCGCTTCGAGCGATATCCTCAACCATGTACCTGCAGGGCAGGTGCTGTCCGAATGAGCCCTTGGACAGGGCACTGGATATCGTGGTGCGTGAACCCAGCACCGATGCAGCGGACGAATTGTCGGCGCTCATGCATTTGGCGGACATGAGCCTGCTGACGAGCAAGGCAGGCGATGCCAAGAAGCTGTACAGAAGAGCCTGGGATATGCTGGCCAACGAAGACAGAGTAAACCGAGAAGAGCAGCGACTGTTCGCCACCCCCGCCCGCCTGGGCGTGAGCCGTGTCAGCCATTTGGTGACTGCCTATGAGCAAGCTGAAACGCGTCGACCCCGGTCGGCTATGGTCAAGACCATCAAGCCTCCTCAATCCCAGTCCAGTGGCGTCTCCTTTTCATTCAAGAGATCAGAATCCAAACAGGGCGGATTGGTAGGCATGCCTCTGGCGCTCTGCTACCCTCAGGTACTGAACCTGGTCAGAGGTGATGGCAAAAAGGAACTGTCCGAATACTACATGGACCTGGATTTTTCCGTGAACCATGACGGTAGAGTAAGCAACATCGAGGTGGTAGAGGGCAACACGCCTTCCCGGCTGGTCAGATACGTAAAGAACATCCTGCGCGTCACCCGCTTCAGACCACGCCTTAAGGAGGGCGAACCGGTCGTCACCGACAATATGACCCTGCGGCAGACCTTTGCGCCAACGCAGTTTACAGATCGTGGTGCGGATGATCCCCACAACGTCCAGAAGACCGCTGTGGTGCACGGATGTAACCTGCTGGCTGCGGCATCCCACTGAGTTCTGCGGATCCGGATAACCCCTTTAACGACACGCGTCGTTTACATAACCAGACAGATTGCACCTGCCAATCAGCTACATCTGGCAACATCTGCTGTGATAGTCTGTCGCCCATAGATCTAGGGCCCAGCATGGATTATGTCCTTGGCAATCGGACAAACCTTGGCCAATATCGGATTCTCCAGTCGGCGTGGCTATGGCAGGAAAGACGATGATGAGTTGATGGCTGCTTATCAGGGCGGGGATATGCACGCGTTCGACGAACTCTATCAGCGTTTCAAACAACCCCTATACAGTTTCCTGATCAGACAGTCCGGTGGTGAGCCAATCGCCAGAGAGCTGTTCCAGGATGTCTGGCTGCGCGTCATCTCTTCCAGTAAACGCTATAGCGGCAGCGGGCGATTCAGATCCTGGTTGTTCACGTTGGCGCACAATCGATTGGTGGATTACTACCGGCAACAGGACAGGATTCCGGGTTGTGAGGAATTCACCGATGAGGTGACACCCACCCACAGGTCGCCGGAACGGGATGCGATACTGACAGAGAGGGCCGAACTACTGCAGTCAACAGTGGCATCCCTGCCAACGGAGCAAAAGGAAGCCTTCCTGCTGCGGGAAGAGGCCGGTCTTACCATAAAAGAGGTTGCTGACACTCAGAATATCTCCCATGAAGCCGCCAAGAGCCGGTTGAGATATGCATACGGCAAAATCAGGGCAAAGCTCGCGGAAACGGAAAATGAAACCTGAAGAGAGAAGTAACTGGCGAGGCGAAGACTATGAATTCCAGCGCGAATTCGAGGACGTCTCGGAGATCTTGCGGGAAGTGACCACCGATGCTGCGCCAGTACCGGTTGATCTTGATCGTCGCATAAAGGAGCTGGCTTCGGGTCAAGTTACCGAAGAGCTCGAAGGTCACTGGCTATTTGGCGGAATACCGCAACTCTCCATGGCCGTTAGCTTGATGTTTGCGATTGCGGTGGTGTTCGTAGTCAGCGTAGAACAGGATGACAACGAGTCTCGGGCGGCTTTGACTGGTGCGCAACCTATGCCCGAATACACTGGCGTCAGGGAAGAGCGTGCTGTAGAGCCTGGCAAGAGCGCGGAACCACGACGAGCGGTGTCCGCTGCGTCACGTTCTGCCGAGCAGGTTGCCGCCGAGAGCGTAGTGGAACGCGAAGCCGACTATGCAACTGTGGCAGCACAGCCTACTGCTATGGCACCTCAGTCGACTGCGGCGGCAGCTGAGGCAACTTCCATGGCAGCTCAACCAACGGCACTGACAGAACTGGTAGCGAATGAATACGTTCTGCTTGAAGAAATAGATCCTGTCTATCCCCAACGGGCATTACAGCAGGGCTTGATAGGCTGGGTGCTGACGAAATTCACCATCTCCGCTGATGGTGTGGTTCAGCAGCCGGTAATCACCGATACTTGTGCGGTTCAGGCGAACGGCTCGGCCGATCAAATCTGCGCAGAGCATGACAATGCGATCTTCAACGATGCGGCACTTGAGGCCGTGCGGCAGTTCAGGTACAGACCGAGGTCTGTGGCCGGACGAGCCGTTGCAGTTGAAGGTGTCGAGTATAGAGTCAGCTTCGTGCTGCCGTCAGTGAAGCAGGATCTCAGGCCGGAAGAATAATCGACGGCCGAGTTCCGTCGTTAGATATTCTTCACCGAAACAATGTGATCGCGGTTCAGAAAGACCTTCCGTCCGCCGTGAAACATGGTGATAAACGTATAACGACCGTTGAGTATGTCGGAAACCCTGGTTTCTTCCGCCAAGGTTGGATAGACCACGCCGTTCAGGTTCTGGCCGTTTGAAAAGTACACTTCCAGCGCCTTGGGTTCAAGCATAGTTTTGCTCTGAATGTCTGAGTCGTCCTGCCAACTTCTGATATAGGACAGTTGCGGTCTGTTCAGCAGGCGGTAGGTGCCATCCCCTCCCTCAAACGGGAAGAATGGATCCCCATCCTGATTCAGAAAGTCGTCGATACTTGGCTCGCCGTTGTCCGTGACCAAATCCTCTGTAATAAACAGAGTTCCATTCAGAGATTCGCCGCTCGAGAGAGTGATTTCCACAGACACCCGGATTTTAGGAATTTCGTACATGCACCCTCCTTAACGCAGTCATCATTGCCAGCATACCATGAAATCAGAACAGAAATCGGCAACCATTTTCACGCTGTCGCATGGTCTCGTGTGTATACAGCTATCTTTGCAATGGCAGCTTCCAGGTGATCCAAAGATTGAAGACAACGTCCGGGGCTTCGTGTGTGATACCAAGGTGGATGGCGCTTCTGAGCTGCATGCTGCCAATGTCTTTTATCAGCCCTGCGCCTGCTCGAAGATCCACACTTTCACCGCTGCGCTGTTTGGCGAACAGTTCCATACCCGGGCGAAACGCCTGCACGGTTGACTCGGCGAGCAGGCTTGCGCGCCAGCCACGTTCTGTTGCGCCTGCCCTCGGGTCGTGGAAGCTGCCTGCGTTTAGGTGTACCAACAGATTCGGTCCATGCCACGTGCCAACGATCTGTGTCTCGACGCCAACACTGTCGTCGCCCGATCTAACCGGTACCAGTGCCAGGCTCTCCAGGCCAAAACTCCACGACCCCGCGACGACAGGCACCCATTTCAAACCCAGCGCGCCATCGTTGAAATGATTCTCCTTTGGGTGATACTCGAACTCAGAGACGAGTTCAAGATTGGCCGGAAGACCGAAATTAGCCTTCACAAGCGGGCTGATCGACGTGGTCTCTGCGCCGTCGCGTTCCAATTGCATGAGACCGAAGCGCATTTCCAGTACGAAAGGATCGGCGGTACCTGCATCCGTCGATTTATACGGCGGGAACGCGGCCGCGTGCCGAGGGGCGACTACCTGCGTGATGATCGCTGCGGCAGTAACTATCCAGCAGCAGATCCTCAATTGAAATGCCCGAGCAGCTTCAGTCGATGATCGCCTGCCGAATCGCATTACCGAAGTCGTACTGCGTGCCCCCGTGTGGTTGCTGCAGCATGAGCACGGCGGTAAGTTCTTCCTTTGGATCTGTCCAGGACTGTGTGCCGAAAGCTCCTCCCCAACCGAATGCACCGGCACTACGTCGACTGTCGGCTACAATGGCATCGACGACCACTGCAACCGTATACCCGTAACCCATGCCCTTCTGATTCTGCGAGAAGCCACGGTATAGATCGCCGAGGTGATTGCTCCCCATCATCTCTACAGAACGTGGGCTCAAAAGGCGATGTCCGAACAACCTACCACCGTTGACCAGCATCTGCTCGAAACGAAGATAGTCTTCCGCAGTGCTGGTCAGGCCAAACGAGGCGGAAAAGTACTTTGTGGTTTGGCCTCTGAATCTCGACATGTCGCGGCCCGTGATAACGACGCGACGCGATTCCTTTTCGGCAGGAAGATTGTAGTGCGTGTCTTTCATGCCGAGTGGCTCGAAGATTCGTTCCCGGACGAAGACGTCATATGGCGTTCCGGACACGATCTCTATGATACGTGCGACGACGTCGAGGCCTGTTCCGGGGCTGTAGGACCAGCGTGAACCCGGCTGGAAGTCGAGTGCGACTTCGCCGA
>CEPV01213669.1_pt1 | contig 19744 bp, 21 predicted proteins | sample 530451 | NCBI WGS metagenome assembly CEPV01 (sample SAMEA2620097, study PRJEB7988) | marine metagenome | isolation source: saline water (ENVO:00002010), including | reverse complement strand
GAGTTTTAGTCAGAAATTTTTGCAGAATTTTGGAATTTTACAGTTTTTATTTGGATTTTAGATATTAAACAGAATGTTTTTAAACCTACGAAAACTTCTTTTTTAATTGGAGATGTTAAAATATGTTTAAATTAGAACCCTTGCCATATGGCTATGATGCTTTAGAGCCTTATATAGATGCAGAAACAATGAAAATTCATCATGACAAGCATCATCAGGCTTATTGTGATAAGTTTAATGGCGCATTAAAGGACAATTCTGAGTTGGAGGAAAAGAGTCCAGAAGAACTATTAAAGGATTTGGATGGTGTTCCTGAAAATATAAAGAGTGCTGTTAGAAATAATGGTGGGGGTTTTGTAAACCATAATTTTTTCTGGCAGATATTGAAGAAGGATGTTGCTATTAGCGGTAAGATTAAAGAAGCTATTGAGGCAAAGTTTGGAAGCTTTGAAAAGTTTAAAGATGAATTTTCAAATGCTGCTGCTACTCATTTTGGAAGCGGTTGGGCATGGTTAGTTTTAAACAATGAGGAATTGGAGATTATGTCTACTCCAAATCAAGACAGCCCATTAAGTGTTGGTAAGGTTCCTTTGCTTGTTATAGATGTGTGGGAGCATGGTTACTACAAAAAATATGGTCCTGATAGGCCAGGATATATAGAAGCATTTTTTAATGTGATTAATTGGGATAAAGTCAACGAGTTGTTTGAGGCTGCAAATAAATAGGGTGAAAACATGGAACAAAAATCTGAAACAGGAAAAATAACAAAAGATATGATTATTGGAGAAATATTGCAAAAAAATCCTGAGACTTCTGAAGTTTTCATGGAGCTAGGGATTCATTGTATTGGATGCCATGGAGGCGCTTTTGAAAGTTTAGAAGATGGCTTAAAAGCGCATGGGAAGACAGACAAAGATGTCGAGGAAGCAGTTAAAAAGATGAATGAGATTGTTGGGAAGAAGAAAGCTGACTAAATATCTATGATAACTCTTGCTTTATAGCTGTCTTTTTCTTTTTTTACTTCAAATTTGTGCATTGTTACTGCTTTGGGATCTACTTTTAGTTCTTGTTTTTTATGGTTTACTTTGTCTCCAAATAAAGTTGCTTCCAATTTTAATTTTTCAATTTTTTTGACATTAACTTTGCAAGAATTAAAAACCATTGACTCAGAATCCTTAAAAAATAATATTTCGTCAAGAAAATTATACATTAATTCTTCTAAATTATCTTTTTCTATTGAAAATGTTTTTTTTATTTTCTTGCTTACTTTTTTTGGCTCTGCCATAATGTCAAATAGAGCCAGGGCTGCGCTTTCAAAAAGTTCATTGAGAGTTTTGCCTTTGGCTTCAAAGGCTACATCTGCTGTTGTTAGTCCTTCTATGTATTTGTATGGCATTTTATAATTGAAAATATTTTGATTTTATAATAGTTATGGAAAAGTGTGCGGGAGAAATTAAAGGAGGGTTTGTATATTGCTGTTATACAAACTCCTCAATATTTTTAGATTTTAAGACTTATATTGATTGAATTCCATAGTCCACAAACTTATTTTTCATATCTATTGTTCAGTTATTGTTTCTATATTGAAAATAAGCACTGGACATAAAACCCACTGGACATTCACGCGTGAGGTTTATAAACTAGCTTGTTCTAAGTTCAATTGAAAAAAGAGAACACGCAAAACTTCTAAATAATACTTTTCGGTCAAAAACGACACGAAAAGCAATTACACAGTTTCGCTTAGAGTTCTCTTTTTCTAAGACTTCAAAGTTTTGAGAAAATAAAAAACTTTGAAGGTGAAGTAAAATGAAATTAACAAAAGATCTGTTGAATGTTGCTTATGAATTTTATAAAGAAGGTAATTCTGTAAAAGACACAAAGGAATTTTTAGAAAAAGAGTACAATATCTATATATGCCCTGAAACTTTAAGGAAGAGTTTTAGAAGATTTGGGCTTGTACGAAGAAAAAATAAAGAATCTATCACTATCAGCAGAAGGAAGCATATTGATGTTGAAAAAGTCTTGAGTGATTACAAAGAAGTAAAATCAATAAGAGCTTTAGCTAGAAATCACAAGATAAGCAGAGGAACTGTTAGAAAAATATTGGTAGAAAATGATATGAGAATTTTAGATAATGATGAAGCAATATTGATTTCTAATTTAAAACATAAAAAAATTCCTTTTTATGGAGATTCGCAAGATAAAACTTATCTCTATGGTTTTGTTTTAGGAGATGTTCACGTATTTAAAAGATCAAAATTTACTTTAAGAGCAATAACTCATACAACACATAGAAGTTTTGTTGATTTGTTTATTAAAGAATTTAGTAAATTTGGTAAAGTAAATTCTAAATACAGGGCAAAAAAGAAAGAATGGGGTCTTTTTATTGATCTAGATTACAAAAGCTTTAGCTTTCTTGAAGAGCGGAAAAAAGAAGGGTTACCAAATTGGATAAATAAAAATAATTTTGTTTCTTTTCTCTCTGGGTTTATTGATGCTGATGGAAGCGTAATAATAAGAAAAGCAGGAGACTATTTCCAATATGTAATCAGAGTTTTTGGTCAAGATAAGAAACTATTGAATCAAATAAAATCAATTTTAGAAGAAATGGGTTACCATCCAAGTTTCTATAAGAATTTTGGAGTAGGAGAATCAAGAAATTGGAACGGAAGAATAATAAAGTACAATAAAGATTACTATGCTATGGACATATACAAAAAAGAAGAAACAATAAAATTACTCTCCATATTAAAATTGAAACATGAAGAAAAAATAAAAAGAAAAAATTTAGCACTTTTCCTATATAGTAAAGGATTAGTGAAATGGGATGATGTTAAAAAGCCAATAAGGAAATTAAGAGAGTTAATACAATCACAAATATTGGCACAATAAGGCTAAGTCCTGCAGTTCCTTTAATATTCCCTATAGGGAGGAATTTTGCTACAGGCTTTGAAATGCCTGCAGTTTCACAAGCATCGATAACTGACGCTATCGGCTTATAAGCCCCTCCGGCTTCTTCTGCCAATCCTGCAAAGGAGGTTGTTTTAATGTAGATTCCTTTTTTTTCAAGATCTTTTTGTAATGTCTCTCCTCTCCATGTTCTTTTTGCCTGGCTTCTTGACATCACTCTTCCAGAACCATGGGCTGTGCTGGCAAAAGTCTTTCTTTCTGCTTCATCTGTTCCCAATAATAAATAAGAGCCTGTTTCCATAGAGCCACCAATAATAACTGGCTGGCCTATTTTTTGGTATTCTTTTGGGAGTTCTTTTCTTCCAGGACCAAAAGCTCTTGTAGCGCCTTTCCTATGGACTAAAACTTCTTTTTCCTTTCCATCAACAATATGGTTTTCTAACTTAGCTATGTTATGGCAGACATCATAAACCAGTTTAAGTCCTAGTTTTTCTGCGTCTGCTGAGAATATTTCTGAAAAGACTTCTCTAATCCTGTGCATAATAAGTTGCCTATTAGCGAAGGCCATGTTAACTGCGCATTTCATTGCAGAAAAATAATCCTGGCCTTCCTTGCTTTTAAAAGGAACACAGCTTAGTTCACGGTCTAATATATCCATATTATATTTTGATTTCATTGCTTTTAAGCAAAGCTGTAAATAATCAGATGCTACCTGATGGCCAAAACCCCTGCTTCCACAATGAACCATCATCACAATTTGGTCAGGGAACAGTCCTAATTTTTTTGCTATTTCCTTGTCAAAGATATTTTCTTCCCTTACATGCTGGAGCTCAAGATAATGATTACCAGAGCCTAAAGTGCCTATCTGACTTAAGCCACGGGAGATTGCTTTGCTGCTTACTGCTTTTGAATCTGCACCGTCCATATGGCCTTTTTCCTCTGTTTTTTCCAAATCTTCTTTCCAGCCATAGCCTTTTTCAATACACCATTTGGAGCCTTGCTCTACTACCTCCCTGAAATCTGATTCGTTTAACCTTAATTCTCCTTTCCTGCCCACTCCTGCAGGAATTTTTTCAAATAAGTTATTAACCAATGATTTTGTCTTGTCCTTTACATCATTGTAAGTCAGATTAGTAAGCACTAGACGAACTCCGCAGTTTGACACAACAAAATTGTTTGCAATAAAACTATGAGTTTTTGGCACATTGAAATCATAAACATAATCATCATATGGAATTTTTTTAATATATTCTATCTTATCATATAAAGTTCCATATTCTGATAATTCTTCATTCTTGAGTTTAATAAAATCATTAAATGATGTGAAACTTAATGTTATCCTCTGTGCAGCATTTTCATAGTAATGTCTTTCAATAAATCTTTCGTTGCAATAAGGTGAATTAATTAATTTTGTAACTTCTTTTAATTTAAGACCTTTTCTTTTAAGTTCCTTAATCTTAGAAGCTATTTCTTTTCTCTTTTGAGTCAATAGTTTTTTTTCTTTGATATAAAGAATTCCTATTCTAGACAGTAATTCTCTTTTTTTATTGTAAGAAAAACCTATTTTCTCCCATAAATTGAGCAGATTATTCTCTTCCGAGGAAATTTGTAATTTAATCCTATGAGTGGGTCCAAACCTGTTTTTGTAGTCTTTCCTTTCCTGTAATTTATGAGTCTTCACTCCAAATTCCTCTAATAAACACATTATCTGTATGGAAAATTCTCTCACATTATCCAAAAGAATGCTATTTTTGTTTATTGAGACAGTAGGACAATCAAATCCCGTTTTTGTATGTGTCCTAGGCTTAGAAAGCTCTGCTCCAAAAAACCCAGATAGAAATAATCGTTTTATCCAGAGCGGGCCTTGCATTATCCATCCGGGAATTAAGTAAGAAACAGATGTTTTTGTACCTTGAGGATAACCAAGCGCAAAAAACAGTTTTGCTAATGATTTTGAAGGGACATGGAGTTCATAATGTTTAGTTTTGAAATTAACGTTTCCATACTTTGTTGGAATATCATGCTCTCTTAATCTTGAATATATTTTTGCTGAAAAACCCAATTTCTTAAAGTCAGCTTGAATTTTTTTCAGGTCTTCTTCCGGACCATATGCATTAACATAGCCTTTTTTCCCAGAAAAATAGATACTTCCATCTCCCAATAAGTAGCCAAATAATTTTGTAATCAGGGGCAATTTAGGATGTCTTGAATTCAGATGCAAAAGATCTCTTTTTTTCAACTCATCTTTTTCTTGTTTTGTATATATAGTTTCACTTTCTATAAGAAGTTTATTGTCTGTAATCTCTTCATAAGAAACGCCTTTAAATGGGCAGATGGCAATCTCTTGCTCTTTTTTGAGAGCATTTGCTTTTATCATTCCTTTTTTTGTAAGGATTGGGTGGTCTTCTGTAACCTGAATTGCATAGCCCAATCTTGTTTTTATTTGGAATATTGAGCCAAAATGTTTTTTCTTCATAAAATAAAGAATTTCTTTGGAAGAAAACAACTTTTGGTCAATATCAAATGAAAGAATAGATTGTTGATATTTTTTTGATTTAAGGATATAAGGGGAATTTGGGTTTTCTATGTCTATAAAACCTGCTTCAAAATCCTGGATGGGTTTTTTATAGCCAAATTCTGTCATTATTTGTGATCCTTTAACTAAGCAGTTTATATCAAAACCCACTCCACCTGGACTTATGATGCCTTTTTCTGTGTCAAAGGCTGCAACTCCTCCAATCGGAAAACCATATCCGGAGTGACCATCGGGCATGCACATTGCATGATTTATTATTCCAGGCAGTGTAGCTACATTGGTTAGCTGGTCATATACAGAGTAATCCATATTTTTAAGAAGTGCTTCTGTAGCAAATATTTTTGCTGGAACTTGCATTCCTTTTTTGTAATCTGTACTGATTTCCCATTCTGCTTTGTCTATTCTTTTTAATGGCGGTAGTTGTTTTTCCTGCATTTTTATAAGCCTCCAAATTCAATATATCTTAATATAATTTATCATAATGACTAATCATGCATAGAAGTATTAGACTTCTACACAAACTCTTTGCATAATATTTTAATGCGAGTATGTGCAGTTAGAGTATAGCAAATTTTATTATTTATTTAAAGGTATTGATTTGTTAGGATTATAACACTGATACATATCTTATAACATAACCCAAAAAATCTATATATTTTATAACCAAAATATTTAAATATAAGTTGCCTCATTGAAAAGTTGTTGAAAACACAATATGTTGTGGTTTGTAACTAGGTTATATACAATATGTTGTGGTTATTTTGAGTAGTAAAAAAGATGGTTAGAATGGCGCAAAATATTTCTGAGATAAAAAAAAGAGATGGAAGCGTAGTGGAGTTTGAAAAAAGCAAGATAGCAAATGCTATATTAAAGGCTGCAGGTTCTATTGGCGGCCAAAACAAGGAAGAAGCGGAAAAACTGGCAGATGGTGTTGTTAAAGAGCTAGAAAAGCAAGCTGAGGGTATTCCTACAGTTGAGCAGCTGCAGGATTTAGTTGAGAAAATTCTAATTGAAACTGGACATGTAAAAACAGCAAAAGCATATATTGTTTACAGGCAAAAAAGGGCAGAGCAAAGAAAAGAAAAGATGAAGGTGCTTGAAAAAGACTATTTAGATGAGGTTGATAAAAGGTTTGATGTTAATGCATTAAGAGTTCTAAAATCACGATATTTAAGAAGAGATGAAAAAGGGAAGCTTATAGAAGATCCTAAGCAGCTGTTTACAAGAGTTGCAGTACATTTAGGAATACCAGAAATTTTCTATGATGAACAGGTCTATGATGTAAATAGTAATCAAAATGTTTTTGAGATAGGAGATTTTAATCCAGCAGAATATGGCAACAAATTCTCAATCGGAAAATATAAACTAAACAGATATCATATGGAAGGTATGAGAAGAGTTTATGAGCGCTATAATAAAGAAAAAAAGATGAAGGTCTCTTGGAGCCAATTTTTAGAGTTGCTGGAGCAAGGTCATTTTAAGGAGTATGAGAAATTTGTAGAGGAGTATTATAATTTGATGGTAGAAAGAAAGTTCATGCCTAACACTCCTGCTATTGCTAATTTTGGAAATTCTTTAGGTATGGGCAGCGCATGTTTTGTTTTAGGTATAGAAGATAGCATGGAAAGCATAATGGATACCTTAAAGTATACTGCAATCATCCATAAAAGTGGCGGTGGAACTGGGTTTAATTTCTCAAAAATAAGAGCAGAAGGAGATTTTGTAAGCTCTACTTCAGGAGCTGCTTCCGGGCCGTTGTCATTTATGAGAATGTTTGACACGATGACAGAGGTTGTAAAGCAGGGCGGTATTAGAAGAGGAGCAAACATGGGCATAATGAACAGCAATCACCCAGACATTGAAAAATTTATAACATCCAAAGAAGGGAACAAAGCGTTAAGGAATTTTAACATATCTATTCTAATGATGCCTGATTTCTGGGAGCATTATGAAAAAAATGAGCCTTACCCCTTAGTAAATCCAAGAGACGGGAAGGTTGTTAAAACAATAAATCCTAAAATGCTGTTTGATAAACTGGTTTACCAGGCATGGGAAAGCGCAGAGCCAGGAGTTATTTTTCATGATACTGTAAATAAATATAATCCATTTTATGAGGGATTGGGGCCTATAGTGACAACTAACCCATGTGGGGAGGTGTTATTGTATCCTAATGAGCCGTGCAATCTAGGGAGCATAAATGTATGGGCGTTTGCAAAAGAGGATGAGAAAGGCAATGTATATTATGACTGGAATGGGTTAAAAGAAGCAGTGTATAAAAGCACCAGATTGCTTGATAATGTTATTGATATAAATAAATTCCCTTTAAAACAGATAGAAGAGATGAGTATTAATACCAGGAAGATTGGATTGGGTGTCATGGGTGTTGGGGATTTGCTGTATGAGATGAGACTAGCTTATAATACTGAAGAAGGCAGAAAATTTATGGAAAAGCTAATGCAATTTATTGCTTACTATTCAAAGGTTGAAAGCGTAGAGCTTGCAAAAAAAAGGGAAAAATTACCATATTATGACAAGAGCTTTTACAAGGAAGGAAATCTTCCATTTAGAGGTTTTGAGCTAAAAGATGAGTGGGACCTTGACTGGGATAAGTTAAGTGAGGATGTTAAAAAATATGGTATAAGGAATAGTTATACTACAGTCATTGCTCCAACCGGCAGCATTTCCATGATAGCTGGCTGTTCATCTGGAATGGAACCTGTTTATAGCTTAGCTTTTGAGAAAAATGTTAAAGTTGGAAGTTTTTATTATGTTGACCCTGCCTTTGAGAGAGCTCTTAAGAAAGAAGGGCTTTATTCAGATGAATTGATGCAGGAGATATGTGATAATGGAGGCTCAGTACAAGGTTTAGAGGGCTTCCCCCAAGAACTGCAGAAAGTGTTTGTGACAGCATTGAATATAAATCCCAATGACCACATAAAAGCCTTAGCATCATTCCAGAAATGGGTTGATAGCTCAATATCAAAAACAAATAATTTCCCAGCAAATGCAACAGTGGATGACATGAAAGAAAGCTATGCTTTAGCTTATAAGCTTGGATGCAAAGGCGTTACTGTTTTTAGAGACTCGAGCATTAAAGACCAGGTTTTAGTTGCGCCAAAGAAAGAAACAAAAAAAGTTGTAGAAGAGGCTGGGGTTGCAGCAGAAGCACCAGAAGTTAAGGAAGAAGAGGTTTTTGCAAATAAGGACTTATCAGAGATGGATGTACCAGCTGGAGAAGTAGTTATGCAAGTTGGAGAAGTAAAAACAAGATTATGCCCTGAATGCGATGCAAAAGTAGTTGTGCAAGAAGGATGTGTTTCATGCAAGGCTTGTGGTTGGGCTTTGTGTAAGTGATTCTTTTTTATTTTGTTAATTAAGAAATATTTTGTATGGTTTTAATTAGTAAACCTAATGGATAACTATGGTTATTGTAAAATGTTGTAACACAAGCTGATGACTTAATTGTAACTATGTTTAATGGAGTAAATAATGCACCCCATCTTTATAATGAAATTTTGTATTTAAGAATCTAGAAGTAAATAATTGTCTGATTGTTTGGAATAAAAAGTCTATATAACAAATAAATCGGAATTCTTAAAAAAAGGTTAGCTAAGACAAAATTTTTTAAACTCATCTACTCTTCTGGCAACAATGGGACTATGCATGTATGATAATGAACATGGCGTTACTGATATATCCAGCTATCTTGGAATAACTCCGGAGGATCTTCAAGGGAAAAGTGTACTTGATTTGGGATGTGGAAAAAATTCTTTATTTGTTGCTTTTCTGAGAGAAAACGGTATTGATGCCGAAGGCATTGACCCATTAGTTTCTGCAAATGAATTCCTTATAAGAGGTGATGCAATGCGCATTCCTAGGACATTGAACATTATGATGTTATTCTTTCATACCTTTCTGTTTTTAGAATGGGAGTGAACTACCATTATACCCATCTAATGCCTTCTGGAACGAAAGTCAACAGAAGAGGAAGAAGGCGAGCAGGAACCCAATACCGACAGCATAGAGAAGAAATGAGAGGCTATCTTAAAGAAGCAGCAAGAGTCCTAAAGCCAGAAGGTCGAATATTAATCAATCCTGTTCCGAATAAATTCCTGGAGGATTCAAGAACTTTATTAGAACAACTTGGACTCACTTATAATGTACAACACATTTGCGGACTGCCAGGCAGGGAATCAGATTTGTGGGAGAGGTACCATCGGGCAATGCTTACTAAATCCACATAATTCTTAGTAAAAAACAATCACCATTTTATTCACTCTTTTCTAAAATTCAGGAGGTGATCAATATGTTATCTAAACTAAAAACATTATTTAATAATCAAGAACCTATCTATAGCCACCTAAAAAAACTAGCCTTATTCCAAGTCGAGCCTACCTCAACTTCACAATACGCAATAGAGCTTTATTTTTTAGAAAACTATTAAAAATGCAGGAGTATGTCTCAGTTCTGTAAATGGTAACGAAGATAAAGGACAAGATTATAGTGGAAGGGGATGAAGATAAGGAGCATCTTGGGCTAGTGCATGTTGTAACAGGGGATGGAAAAGGCAAGACTACCGGGTCAATAGGATTGGCTGTGAGGGCTTTAGGCGCTAACTTAAGAGTTTTTATGATACAGTTTCTTAAGTCCGGAACAACTGGGGAATTATATATAATAAAGAAGCATCTGCCAGGAATGGGGATAATGCAATTTGGTGTTGATGCTATAAAAGAAAGGCAGGAAAAATTAGATGAGTTCAGGGATAAAGGGAGCAAATTTGTTTTTAATCCGGATGATGAGGAAAAAGAGGCAGCTATACTTGGATTCCAGCATGCAAAAAAAATTATAGAATCCGGAGATTATGATTTGGTAATTTTGGATGAGATAAACGTGGTTTTGGATAAAGGCCTTATTCCAATCAAAGATGTTTTGGAGCTAATTGAAAATCATGGTAATGTTGAGTTATATTTTACTGGAAGAGAAGCGCCACAGGAAATAATTGATAAAGCGGATTATGTTAATGTTGTTAAAAAGGTAAAAAATCCATGGGATAAAGGCATAAAAGCAAGAAAGGGAATTGAGTTTTGAACTGCAAAAATAACTATAGGTTTTTAACAATCTTTTTCCCTTTCAAAGGCTCTATGACTAAAGTATCGAATAAATCAACCATCTTCTTTACAAATTCATTTTCAGTATTTAATTTGTAAAGTTTTGCGTTGCCTATATCTCTAGTGTGCTTCACTAATTCTAAATTTACAATATCATTCCATATCCTGAATAAAGTTGTCCTTCCAATGCCTGCGCCTTCTGCTATGTCTGAAATAGAATAATCCAGTTCTCTGCCTTCTATTAAGAATTCTAAGACTTTTATTTTTGGTGTGTTTCCAATTGCTTTTGTGAAAATTGTCTCTTCCATAGAAAGATTATAGAATTAATTGATATTTAAATGTTTCTATTTTGGAACGTATATGTTCCTTATTTGGAGCAAATCTTTAAGTATTTTTTGATAAAACCTCGCTTTATGGACAAAAAATATATAATGGTAAGGTTTCTAAGGAAATTAATAAACTTGAATATTTGGGGTGGCAGGCATACAGAATTAACTAATCTAAAGAAATGCATCCCTAAGCATTTAAGGGGGCAAAAAATAACTGAGGAAGCAATTAAAGAATTGATAGAAATGGAATTTTTAAATGTAAAACAATCTACTGGAGAAATGCATGTTTCGCTTAACTCGCAAAAGCAGCATGAGATCTATTTATTTGTAAGATGACAAAACTAAAACTAAGCAATAATTCATTGCAGATATTGGAAAAAAGATATCTAAAGAAGGATAAAGAAGGTAGTATTACCGAAAAACCGGAAGATATGTTTAAGAGAGTCGCAAATAATATAGCTTTAGCTGATGCTAAATATTTATTAAGTGAGGAAATAGAAGAACTGCAAAAAAAACAAAATAAAGAATATTATGACATTGTAAAAACAAAAGACTTTGAAAGATTATTAGAGAGAAATAAAAAAGTCAAAAATCATATTGACAAAGTAGAAAAAGAGTTTTATAATTTAATGATAAAATCTGATTTCTTGCCTAATAGCCCTACTTTGTTCAATGCTGGAAGGAGACTGCAGCAATTAGCTGCATGTTTTGTGCTGCCAGTTGAAGATGACTTGGATTCTATCTTTAAATCATTGCATTATGCTGCAAGAATTTCTAAATCCGGGTCTGGAACCGGATTTAATTTTTCTCATTTGAGGCCAAAAAACGAAATGATAAGATCAGTTACTGGATTTTCTTCCGGGCCGTTATCCTTTATGAAAATCTTTGATGCTGTAACTGAGCAGATTAAGCTTGGAGGCTTAAGAAGAGGGGCTCATATGGGTATATTGAGAGTAGACCACCCAGATATTGAAGACTTCATTACAATAAAATCTGAGGAAAAAGTTTTAGAGAACTTTAACATCTCAGTTGCCATAACTGATAAGTTTATGAAATCCTTAAAGAGGAAAAAAGAATATGATATCATTAATCCAAGAACAAATAAAAAAGGCAAAGAAGATTCTGAAAGAATTCTAAATTTAATTTCTGAGATTGCATGGAAAACCGGAGATCCTGGAGTATTGTTCATTGATAAGATTAATGATGAAAATCCTACTCCGGAAGTAGGCAATCTGGAAGCAACAGACAGCTGCGGGGAGCAGCCTTTACTGCCCTATGAAGCTGCAAACTTAGGTTCTGTAAATTTATCAAATGTTGTGGAGAAAGGAAAAATAGATTTTCATAAATTGGAAAAAATTGTAATCAAGGCAATCCATTTTTTAGATAATGTTATTGATATGTGCAAATATCCCAATCCTGAAACTAACAAGATTGTAAAAAAGAACAGGAAGATAGGACTAGGAGTAATGGGATTTGCAGATATGCTAGTTAAGTTAGAAATTCCTTACAATTCAGAAAAGGCTATTAAGGTTACAGATAAAATTATGCGATTTATCAGGAAGGAAGCAGACAAAGCATCTGTTGAATTGGCAAAAGAAAGAGGGGTATTTGAAAATTGGGAAGATAGTATTTACAATAAAGAAAGCAAACACTTCAAAGGAAATCAATTGAGGTTAAGAAATGCAACCAGGTTAACTTTAGCCCCTACTGGAAGTGTTAGCATAATTGCCGGTGTTTCTTTTGGTATTGAGCCTTTATTTGCTTTGAGTTTTGTAAGGGTCCTGCATGACGAAACTGAGATTCTAAATGTAAATAAAAATTTTGAAGATATTATGAAAAAAAATAAATTGTATAGGGAAGAATTAATGAAATATATAGCAAAAAAAGGCTCTATACAGAAAATTGCTTCTATTCCTCAAAAAATAAGGGATGTTTTTGTTGTTTCTTATGATATTGAGCCGGAGTATCATGTTAAAATACAAAGCGCTTTTCAGAAACATGTTGATAATGCTGTTTCAAAAACTGTTACATTACCAAAAGAAGCTACAGTAGAAGATGTTAAAAATACTTACTTAATGGCTTATGAATTAGGATGCAAAGGGATTTCTATCTATAGGTTTGGAAGCAGAGATGATCAGGTTTTGTTGTTGCGTGGATTGAAGGAGAATCAGTTGAATCTGACTAATTGGTTGAGAAGGATGAGGTGAAGATAGCCAATAAAAAATTAAGATTATACAATTAAAAAGTTTTCAATGAAAAAATAAAAATTTCAATAAAAATTAAATCAACAAATTACTTTAATAAAAAACAATAAAGAATAATCCAATTGGAAATGAAGAATCCATTGTAAAATAGGCAATTATAGTTTTCAATAAAATAATTTCAATTAAAAGTAATAACAATTTAAAAATAATTAAAATAACTAATTTTTGAAATTCAATAGTCCAATGAATAAAAAAACAAAATAAAAATTCCATTAAAAGATAATAAAAAAATAAATAATTAATGAAATATAAAATAAATTCAATGGCTCAGAATAAATAAAAAATATCTTAAAAAGGAATAATAAAGATAGTTGAATTTAAAAAATGCAAAACATAAAGTTAACAGATAACCTGGCATTAAGGAATCTGAAAAAAGAATATCTTTTGAAAAAAAATAAAATAATTTTTAGGTTAAAAGAGTTCGATAAATTCTATGATGGGTCTTGCTCCTGGTTTTTTGAGGATGGGAAGATGGAGTTAAGGGAAGTTGATACTAATGATAATGTTAGGTTATTTGAGGAGCTCTGTTTTTGCATCTTGACTGCAAATACCTCTGCTGAGATGGGAATGATAAGCATAGATGCTATCAGAGATCTGTTGATTAATGGCAAGGTTGAGGAAATGACTGCAAAGCTTGAGAAAATTTATCGGTTCAAGAACTTAAGGCCTGCTTATATTGTTTATACCAGGGAATATTTGCAGAAGGGGTTTGATTTTAAATTGAAAGAGAAAATTGAATCTTTTAGAAATGATTTTGAGGGTTTGAGGGATTTTTTTGTTGAGAATGTAAAGGGCTTTGGTTATAAAGAAGCTTCGCATTTTTTGAGGAATATTGGAATTAAAGGCTATGCTATATTGGACAAGCATATTTTAAGTTCTTTGCTGGAATTTGGGGTTGTTGATGAAGTAAAGATGCCTATGACAAGAGATAAATACAAAGAAATTGAGCAGAAAATGAAAAAGTTTAGTAATGAAATTGATATTCCTTTTGATGAACTGGATTTGCTGTTGTGGAGCAGGAAGACTGGAAAGGTTTTGAAATAAGAATTAATCTGTTTTTACTTTACCTTCCATTTCATTTGCAAGTTCAATATATTTCTCTTTAGTCCCTTCAGTAAATTTATCCTGTTCTGCTTTTTTGAACTTGTCTAGAATTGATTTTTGTATATCCTCATTTAAAGCTTCATCTGCCATCGGATACAGTATATTATCTTCTTTGTATATGTGCTCTTGCAGAAGTTGAGAATAACCCCTGGAATTTTCAATTACCTTGTTTTTGTCATCTTTTTCTATGCCTTCTACTAATCCTTTTACAAAATCCCTTCCAAGGTTATGTTCTAGGAGCATCTGCTCAACTGGATTGCAATGCATTTGGACATCATCTTTATTTAGTTCAACAAAAAATATGTCTTCTTCTTTCGCATGATGGAATTTATCTGCATAATTTTGTATAAAATCTACAGCTTTTTCAAAAAAATCTTTATCCAGGCCTTTTCCATCTTCTAGTGCATCGCATTCTTTTATTAATGCATTAACTACTTTTAAAATATGCACATGTTCATCTGAAAGAATTTTAGTTGGTTTTTCCATTGAGTTTTGGATTAAAGGTTTATTTAAATATTTTTGGAAATAATTTTTAAATCTAATAATCAAAAAACGAATTGTATATAAATAATACTGAATATTGTTTTCCAATGGCAAAAAGGATAAAAAATATCGATAAAATAATTTCTTTGCTGAAGAAAGAGGTTGAGAGTTTTGAAAATCCAATTGCTACAGAAATTGGAGAAAGAACTAGAAGCCCTTTTCAGGTTTTGATTTCTTGCATATTGAGTTTGAGGACTAAGGATACCACTACTGGACCTGCTGCTAAAAGATTGTTTGCAATAGCTAAAACACCAAAAGCAATATTAAAATTATCCAATAAAAAAATTGAGAAATTAATATTTCCAGTTGGTTTTTATCCGACAAAAGCAAAATACATTAAAAAAACATGCAAGGTTTTGGTTGATGAGTATAATAGCAAGGTTCCGGATACAATGGAAGAATTGACAAAATTGTCCGGAGTTGGAAAAAAATGCGGTGCAATAACTTTAGTTTATGGATTTAATAAATCAAATTTCATACCGGTAGATGTGCACGTTCTGGTAATTTCTAATAGATTGGGTTGGATAAAAACAAAGTATCCTGACAAAGCAATGGATATGCTCATGGAAATTGTACCCAAAAAGTATTGGCATGACCTTAATGACTTACTTGTTAGACACGGTCAAAACGTTTGCTTGACAAATTCTCCGTTTTGCAGCAGGTGTGTAATCAATTCTTATTGTCCAAAAATTGGGGTAACGCGATGTAGATAATTTTTATTAAAGTTTCTATTAAGTTAAAACCTTAGTTTGGCTTTCGTTAAAAAAAGCTTCTGAGAAACTCAGTTGGGTTTCTGTACATTTTCAGGGCTTGTTGCGTAACAAAAAATGTGGGGTTTTTTATTTAAATTAGAGACATTAAATAAAAAGTTACGAAGTAATGAATACCTGAATTATATGAACCGTATAATGTTGGTACATTATGCGAAGAAGAAAAGAAGAGCTATATTTCTACAAATTAGTGCATACCATCACCCTTAGGAGTATTTGGTCCAACATAGCTAGACATAAGACTAAGTGATGATTTCAAATTAAAGTAAGGTACTTTTACTTGTAGCGTATCCATGAACGTAATTCTAACAGCATCTCTGTGGAATGTAATAAAGTCTAAAACTGAAACCTCATGTTGAGATAGTCTCATAGTTGGTAATTGATTAGTTTCCTGGGCATGATACATTAATGACATAACTCTTTCAAAGTGAGATGAAGGTGAACATGCAGGTAATACAGCATAAGACCTATTGAATGTAACTGTATCAACAGCGCCAGTTGGAATGAAAAGATCTGGCCTGCTCTCATGTTCTGGCCTAACTTCATATAGGTTCCAGCCTCGAGATCTAAAAAATTCAACAACTTCATCAGAAAGAGGGAACTTTCCGTTACTCTCTTTGGCTTTTCCATGTATCTCTGGTTTGTACTGGTCAAAATGATCCATTCTACCCTTTTTTGATGTCTCACTCAGTTTATCAACTGCCATATACACAATCGATTTGACAGATTTAACCACATCAGGTAATTTGATGATTTCACCCATGACTTCCAAAATTCGCTCTATTGATGGAGCAGAGTATTGTAACGTACCTCCATTTGAAATTTCATCACTTTGAAAACAACACATTCTAAATCCTTCAACATATCTTTTATCGTCACTATAAATAATAAAGGTACCATAACCTCCATGTTTATCCTTAAAAATCATACTAGGACCACTTACCATATAATCTCTTGAAGGATCTGCGCCCCATTCCCTAACTTTATCAAAAATAGAATTTATATCGGGTGCAAAATATTCAAATTCTTGTCTGCTATAAAACTCAATATTTACGATTAGACTTTGGTCATCCTCTAATTGTTCTCTTTCTATTTGAGAAAGAAGTGCTATTAAACTGTCTTGTAACATGCATATTCGAAGTTCGTTGCGTTATTTAAACTTTTCTATTTTTTACTATAATTAAGTAGTGACTACCTCTTAAAAGGTGGGTGGTTGGGGGGACTGGAAGGGGGCTGTATTTTTTATAAATTATTGAATAATGGCTTAATTTGATGAAAAATACTATTAAATTGCAGAAATATGGCTCTGATAGTTAATCTCATCATTTTGGAACAAAATATGAGCCAATGTAAATAAGATGGCAACAATGTTCACATAACGTATTGCATCATGAAGAACTTTTTAATATTACTACTACTGTCCAAAAATAGCTGTAAAGAAAAGCAGATAAATACGAAGTTTTAATAATAAATAGTTCTATACTGTATAAATGCAAAATTTAAGAAAACGCGCATCAATTGCAGGATTATTAGGAAACATAGCCTTGTTCATATTGAAATTGATTGTTGGGTTAATTTCCAACAGCATTGCCATCATATCTGATGCGTTTAATTCTTTAACGGATATTATTAACTCGGTTGTGTTGTATATCAGCGTTAAAGTTGGAAGCAGATCTGCTGATAAAGGTCATCCTTTTGGGCATTACAGGTCTGAGCCTTTAGGGGGATTTATAGTTGCAATATTAACTATAGTCCTGGGCGTTGAGATAACAAGAGTTGCAGTTGGCAGATTAATAACAAAATCTGCTCCGATTTTCAGCATTCTAATCCTGGTAATAGTAATTGGGACAATATTGGTCAAATCGGCGTTGTACTTTTACACCAAAGCTGCCTATAATAAAACAAAAAGCGCAGCATTGTTTGCATTCATGATAGACCATAGAAATGATGTCATAGTTTCTTTTGGGGCTTTAATTGGATTTACCGGAGCATATTTCAATTATGCATTTCTGGATTCTTTGGCAGCAATTTTTATTGGAATATGGATAATTAAATCCGGAGTGTCCATAGGAACAAAAAATACCAAATACCTTATGGGGGCTGCGCCAAATAAAAGCCTGATAGATAAAATTTCTAAAGTTATCCTTAAGTTTAATGAAGTGAGGAACATTCAAAAAATAAAAGCTCATTATGTAGGCACTTTATTGCAGGTTGAAGCGCACGTGAGGGTTGATAAAAACATGTCTTTGCACAAAGCGCATAATATAGAAACAAAAATAAGAAATACAGTGCAATCTTTAAATGAAGTAGACAGGGCTTTTATACATTTAGACCCAATAATCAAATCCAGGCCTCATTGACAATTCAGCCCAAGGTTACATCCAGGAAAAGCATCACTACAAAACCTATCATTAAGCCAAAAGTTGCCTGCTTTGCAAAACCTTTTCTATGGGATTCTGGGATTATTTCATCGCTTATGACATGCAGCATAGCGCCTGCTGCAAAAGCCAAACCCCAAGGCAATATTGGCTGGAATATGCTAACAATGCCTGCGCCTAGTAAACCGCCAATAGGCTCAACAAGCCCTGTGGCTAATGCTATGAGGAAAGATTTTTTTAGGCCGTAGTTAAGGGCTACAAGGGCAAGAGCAACAACTAAGCCTTCTGGCATATTCTGCAGGCCAATACCTATTGCAAGGCTTATGCCGTTAAGGATGTCTCCTCCGCCAAAACCAACACCAACTGCCATCCCTTCAGGAAAGTTATGAATAGTTATGGCTAAAATAAATAACCAGATTTTTTTCAGCTTTTTTGAATCTGAGCCTTCATGACCTTTTATGAAGTGTTCATGAGGTATGAACTTATCAGAAAGCCATAAGAAAATACTGCCTAATAAGATTCCTATGACAATTATTATTGCTGCTTTTACACCATTACCTGCTGCTTCTAGTCCTGGAATGATCAATGAGAAAGATGTTGCTGCAAGCATGACTCCAGCGCCAAAACCCATGAATATGTCCTGCCATTTTACTGAAATCTTCTTTGTGAAAAATATTGGTAAAGCGCCAATTCCTGTAGCAAGGCCTGCAAATAAACTGAATAAACCTCCAACTACCCAAATTGGATAGTTAGCTAAGAATTCTGCTAATGCCATTTTTAATTTTATTATTTTAGTTATGATGGAATTTAAATCTTCCTATAATTAAAGATAAATTAATAAATAATCCATTATTCCAAATTTTTATGGAAATAAAGGAATATAAGCTTGAAATAATCAAAATAATAGATGAAGCCATAGAAGTTAAAACTTTCAGGGTTAAAAGAGAAAAGGATATGGAGTTTTATGCTGGACAGTTCTTTATGGTAAGTTTGGAAGATGATCCTAAGTTGCAAAGAGCTTATTCAATAGCTTCTTCTCCTGATAATAAGGAATATGTGGATATTACTGTAACTTTGGTTGGAAAGTTTACGCATAAGTTATTTGAATGCAAACTTGGGGATTATTTGATGTTTAAAGGCCCTTATGGAAAATTCTATTTTGAAGATGATATGAAAAATAACCTGGTTTTGATAGGAGGAGGCTGTGGAATTGCTGCATTAATGGGTATAACAAGGTATTGCAAGAGCAAAAATCTTCCTAATAATATTAAGTTGCTTTACAGCTCAAAAACTCCTGAGCATATAGTTTACAGGAAAGAGTTGGAAAAGCTAAATGAAGAAAGGGATAATTTTGATTATATACAAACAATAACAAGACCAAAGCCAGAACATAACTGGAATGGCAGGACTGGAAGGATAGATGAAGATATGATTAAAGAGAATATTGAAGAAGGAAGCTTGTATTTTCTTTGCGGTCCTGTGGAGTTTGTTAAGGGTGTGATTTCTACATTGGAAAAATTAGGTATTAAAAAAGAGCAGATTAGGACGGATATTTGGGGATGAAGTTTAGGGATGTTTGGTTATAAATCTCAGGTGTGGGTTGTTGGGAAAGGTGGGTGTAACGTATTGTTTGTTCTACGCAACGAGGCTTTGATGTCGAATGACGTTTTTTATGCCCTAAAACTTATTCTCTCTGTACATCACGCAGTTAATGTAGCATAACGAGTAATGTTCACGAAGTGCCTGCGTTTAATCCCCGAGGCTGTCCCATAATTCACTTTTTCTGATTTTATTCTCCCGAC
>CEPV01020174.1_pt1 | contig 19861 bp, 18 predicted proteins | sample 530451 | NCBI WGS metagenome assembly CEPV01 (sample SAMEA2620097, study PRJEB7988) | marine metagenome | isolation source: saline water (ENVO:00002010), including | reverse complement strand
CTGGCCGGGCAGGTCTCGAACCTGCAACCTCCTGATCCAAAGTCAGGCGTTCTGCCAGTTGAACTACCGGCCACCACTGCTCCCCCGAGCGTAGTGGGCGGTCGCCATCTAGCCCTTGCGGACGATGTTGTGCTCCGGTCCGTACGGGAAGCCCGTGATGTTGGTGGCGCCCTCGTCGGTGATCACGAGGATGTCGTGCTCCCGGTAGCCGCCGGCGCCGGGGAGCCCCTCGGGCAGCATCAGCATGGGCTCCATCGACACGACCATGTTGGGCTCGAGCACCGTGTCGATGTCCTCCCGCAGTTCCAGGCCGGCCTCCCGGCCGTAGTAGTGGCAGAGCACCCCGAACGAATGGCCGTACCCGAAGGTCCGGTACTTCAACAGGTCGTACTCGGCGTAGATCTCGTTCAACGCCTGCGCCACCTCGCCGCACACGGCGCCGGGCACCAGCCTCTTCTTGCCCTCGTCGTGGACCAGGCAGTTGACCTCCCAGATGCGGAGGTGCTCGTCGGACGCCTCCTCGCAGAACAGGGTCCGCTCGAGGGCCGTGTAGTAGCCGGCGATCATCGGGAAGCAGTTGAGGCTCAGGATGTCGCCCCGCTCGATCCGCCTGGAGGTGACCGGGTTGTGGGCGCCGTCCGTGTTGATCCCCGACTGGAACCAGGTCCAGGTGTCCATCAACTCGACATGGGGGAACGTGCGGGCGATCTCTCGGACCATCGCCTGCGTCGAGTGCAGCGCCACCTCGTGCTCCGGCACGCCCTCGGCGATGGCCTCCACACAGGCGGCGCCTCCGATGTCGCCGATGCGGGCGCCGTGGGTGATGACGGCGATCTCCTCGTCGGACTTGAGCATCCGCAGGCGCATGCAGTCGGCGGAGACGTCGACGACCTCCGTGCCGGGCAGGGCGGCCCCGACCTTTCCGAGCAGCGCCACGTTGATGTGGTCGTGCTCGACGCCGAGGCGGCCACCGGCCGGCACCAGCGACTGCACGGCCCGGACGTAGTTGTCACGCCGCCAGTCGGTGAACACCACGTTCTCGCCGAATGTCCGACGCCACGGCTGTCCGGCATCGATGTTCGCCGAGATCGACGTCGACTCCTCCTGGGTGACCACCAGCCCGTAGGGGCGGCCGAACGAGCAGTAGAGGAAGTCGGCGTAGTAGTTGACGTTGTGGATCGACGTGAACAGCACCGCGTCGACGCCCCGGTCCGCCATGACCACACGCAACCTGTCGAGTCGGCCCTGCATTTCGACATCGGAGAACGTGCCCTGCACGCGCTTGCCGTTCGGGATCTGCTTCAGGTCGGGCAGGTCGCCGATCACTCGGACCTCGTCTGACATGGCGGACTTCCTCCGGTGCAACGGTTGACCGGGCGAGCCTAGGGCGCACCCGTCAGCGGCGGTCGTTGACCTCGGCGTCCGGATCCGGCGCCTGGCCACGGCGACCGTGGAACACCTCGATGCGGCCCTCCCGCTCACGGGTCGCCCACATCCTCACCCTCGCCCGTTCCGGGATCGGGTCCCCCGCCGGGATCTCGACGCACACGCCGTCGGGACCGAACGTCCACCCGTGGAACGGGCACACGATGCAGCCGTCGATGATCCGCCCACCCTGGCTGAACAGCCCGCCCACGTGCGGGCAGAGGTCCTGGGTCACCCGGACCGCACCGTCGTCATCCCGACCCATGATCAGGTCACGGCCGAAGGCGTTGAACGCCACCAGATCGGGCCCCGGCACCTCGTCGGCGTCGGCGACCACGTACCAACCCTTCGGGAACGGGGGGACATAGCCGGCGTCGGACACCGGGGCACGATACGAGGCTCCGCCGCGACGGTGCGGCATCCACGCCCCGCTGCGGTACGGTGTCGTCCGCTATGGGATCCCTGATCAAGAAGCGCCGCAAGCGCATGCGCAAGAAGAAGCACCGCAAGATGCTCAAGCGCACCCGCGCCAAGCGGATGCGGGGCCGGTAGCCGCCCTCAGGCCGACGGCACAGGTGGCGGAAGCGTCCGCACCACCCGCCGTTCCCCTCCCGGGTACTCCCCTTCCACGAACCACGTACTGCCACTCCCTGCGAGTCGCGGCCGCTGTCCGGTCGCGTCCGCCATCTCGTCACGCCACCACAGGAGTTCCGGCACCAGGTCGACGGCGGCGGGTTCCAGGTCGTTGCCATGGTCGCCGACCGGCCCACCGAGCTCATCCCAACGTCGATACACCGCAGGCGTCGGACAGGCCAAGGGGGGCGTGAGCAGCGTGAACCTCCGCTCCTCGAACGGCAGCGGCTCGACCACCTCGCCCATGCCGGTCACCCGGGCCCGACCGCCCACGAGGCAATAGGCCACATCGGCTCCGATCGACGCTGCGGCAACCAGGTCGTCGAAACCGGCCCAGCGCAGGATCGCCGCTGCGTCCGACGAACCACCCCCCAGGCCCGCACCTGCAGCGACGGCCTTCTCGATCCGGACACGGGCCGTCCTGCCCGCCAACCGCAGGGCCCGAACCACGAGGTTGTCGTCGGCATCGACTTCGAGGCCCACCACCTCCAGGCCCACTCCCTCGGACACGACCAGCCGGTCGCCGAAATCGAGGCTGACCATCTCAGCCTCGATCTCGTGGAAACCGTCCGGACGTACGCCGACGACCCGCAGCGACAACGTCAACTTCGCCGGTGCGAACAGCTCGGTGCTCACCATGTAACGCCCCCTGCGATGGCCGACCACTGCGCAAGGTCGAGCTCCTCGGCACGCAGCGTCGGATCCACGCCGGCTGCGACGAGCCCCGCCTCGTCGACGAGACCCCGTAGCGCCCCGCGCAGCATCTTGCGCCGCTGGCCGAAGCCCGCCCGCACCAGTCGGAACAGCACCTCCGGGTCGGCGTCGACGGCCGGCTCCGGGAGCCGCACGATGTCGACGAGTGCCGAATCCACACGTGGTCGGGGCAGGAATACCGATGGCGGCACCCGGCCGACCTTCCTCGCCTCGGCGTGGTATGCCACCTTCACCGACGGAAGGCCGTATGCATCGTCGCCGGGTCCGGCGACGAGACGGTCGGCGACCTCGAGCTGCACCATGACCACGAGGCGCCCGATGGCGGGCACGTCGTCGAGCAGGTCGCAGACCAACGGCACCGAGACGTTGTACGGGAGGTTCGCCACCAGCGTCCACGGCCCGTCGCCAAGAAGCGTCCCCCAGTCGACCTCCATGGCATCGGCGTGCACGATGCGCAGGCCCCCCTGGTCGCCAGCCACCTCTTCGAGCACCTCCACCAGCACATCATCGACCTCGACGGCCGTCACCTCGGCACCCGTCTCGAGCAGCGCCAGGGTCAGCGCCCCCACGCCGGGGCCCACCTCGACCACACGGTCGCCGGGGCCCACCCCTGCCAACTCAGCGACGCGACGGACCGTGTTGGGTTCGACGACGAAGTTCTGGCCCAACGAACGCTTGGGCCGGATGTCGTAGCGGTCGAGGAGGCCGAGTACCTCGGTGCGGGTGAGCGTCACGCAGCCGAGGCTACGGGAGTGCGGCTAAGGCAGGTAGCGACCGCACACCGGCCACTGGCCCCGACCACGCAGGTCGTAGAGCGCCTGCGCCATGGCGTCCTGATCGGCCGGCGCCACCTCGGCAGGGTCGAGGCCTACGAGTCGGTCGTGGTAAATGCCGGCAACCCAGTCCCAGGTGACCCGGCTGAACTGGTACGCCCCCCTGTAGTTGCCGGTGGGGCTGACCGCACCGTAGTTACCGGTCGCCTCGCAGAAGCGCAGAGCCTCCCACTGCTCAGCGGTAGGCCCAACCTCGGCCGGCACCGTCTCGGCGGGGATCGTGGTGGTCGGCCCGGGCGTGGCGATCGCCTCCGCCCGTCGGTCCTCCTCCTCTGCCCTCAGGCGTGCCCGTTCCACCTGGCGGTCCACCTCGGCCTGCTTGGCCTCCAGGAAGGCAACGAGGGCCTGGCGGGCGGCAAATTCGGCCTCGGCGATCTCCGCAGCGAGGGCCAGCGCCTCCTCCTCGAAGCGCAGTTCCTCCCGCCTCATCGCCTCGTTCTCGACCGGATCGGCTTCCGGAAGAGTGGTTGCCGGCGGCGACTCGGCAACCGCCGGCGCTACCGGTTCGTCAACGACGGATACGGCTTCGACGGACGCATCGACGACGGACGCATCGACGACGGACGCATCGACGACGGACGCATCGACGACCAACTCGATGACGACCTGCTCCGGGGCGCGTTCGGGCTCGGCGGCGGCAACCTCGGTGGCCGCTCCCGGCGAATTCGGGTTTTCGAATACGAACATCGGCAGCGCCGCAACCGTGGCAAGGACCACGACGAGCACACGCCACCGTTCGATGGTGGGTTCGGCTTCCAGAGCTCCTGTCCCTTTCCCCTCTGGTGGCGACCGTCGTCGGCCGCCAGAGCCAGGTGGAAACCTAGGAAGGCACCCCCGGGTGACGCAACACCAAATTCGAAAACCGCGCGAGACCCGCCACGCAGCGCGCGAAGCCAACGGCGAAACCCCACTATCTACGCCAGATCGATCCCGTAGAAATCACACGTAGTGGCAAGAGTCACGTCTGCAACCTCACCGACCGAACGGCCCATCGCCTCGGCGACCGCTGCCCCGACATGGGCGACGTTGGCAGGCTGGTTGGTCCGCCCCCTGTGGGGAACGGGCGTCAGGAAAGGCGAGTCCGTCTCCACGAGCATCCGATCGATCGGACAGCCGGCCGCTGCCGCCCGGACATCGTCGGCCCCCTTGAACGTCACGATCCCCGAAAACGACAAGAGCGCCCCCCGCTCGAGACAGGCCGCCCCTTCGTCAGGGCCGCCCGTGAAGCAGTGGAACACCGTCCGCTGGGGAACCCCCTCGGCGTCGAGCACGGCAAACGTCTCCTCCCACGCCTCGCGGGAATGGATGACGAGGGGCATTCCCCGTTCGTTGGCGAGCGCCACCTGAGCGGCGAACACATCGACCTGCACGTCTCGTGGCGAGTGGTCGTAGTGGAAGTCGAGTCCGGCCTCGCCGACGGCAACGACGACCTCGTCGTCGAGCAGTTCGACGATGCCGTCGATGCCGTCGATGCCGAAACGCGCCTCATGGGGGTGCACGCCGGCAGTCGCCCACACGCCGTCGAACCGGCAGGCCACCTCGATCGCCGTCCGACTCTCCGCCAGGTCCGTCCCGATCGTGACCATCCCCACCACCCCGGCATCCCGGGCCCGCCCGACCACCTCGTCGGCGTCGCTGCCGAGATGGCAGTGGCTGTCGAACCAGCGAAGGTCCGTGGCGACGCTCACCCGGGCTCGCCGGATTCGAGTGCCTCGAGGTCCACCTTGGCGAACAATGGTGTCGGCTTGTCGATCGGTCGACCCGGCGACAGTTCCGGCCGATGCCAGCCCTCCACCGGCCCGAGGACCTCCTCGAGCACGGACGACGAGAACGGCAGGTACGGAGAGAACGCCACCCGGACCCCGTTGACGGCATCCAGCGCCGTTCCGAGCACCACACGGGCCCGATCAGGATCGGTCCTGGCCAGCTTCCACGGCTCGGTGACGTTGAGGTAGGCGTTGACCTCCGCCGCCGCCTCCATCGCCGTCCTCAGTGCCGCACGCAGTTCGACCCGGTCGATCTGGTCAGCGGCCGTCACCAGGGCAGCATCGACCCCTGCCAGAAGTGCCAGGTCGGCGTCGGTGCGGTCGCCGGGTTCCGGCACGACGCCGTCGCACATCGCGTTCACCATCGACAGCACCCGGTTCACGAGGTTGCCCCAGGTGGCGACGAGTTCGTCATTTGTACGCCGGGCTATCTCCTCGACCGAGATGTCGGTGTCGCTCTGCTCCGGGAACGAAGCTGCCAGGGCATAGCGAAGGGCATCCGGTTCGAAGAGGCGCAGGCCCTCGCCGATCGTCAGACCCACCCCCCTGCTGGCCGAAGCCTTGCCGCCCTTGAACGTGAGGTACTGGTTGGCCGGCACATCGGTCGGCAGGTTCAGGTCCCCGTATCCGGTGAGCATGGCGGGCCAGATGATCGTGTGGAACGGGATGTTGTCCTTGCCGATGAAGTACACGGACCGGGCGTCGTCACCCTCCCACCAGTCACGCCACGCCTCGGGATCGCCCTGCCGCCGTGCCCACTCCTTCGCAGCGGAGAGATACCCGATGACCGCCTCGAACCAGACGTAGATGCGCTTGTCGTCGCCAAAGCCGTCGACTGGCACGGTGATGCCCCAGTCGAGGTCGCGGGTGATGGCCCGGTCCTGGAGGCCCTCCTCGATCCAGCCCTTCGAGAAGTTGAGGACGTGTCGCCGCCAGCCCTCGCGCCCGTCCAACCAGGCCCCGAGCGACTCCTCGAAGTCGCTGAGCCGCAGGTAGAAGTGGTCGGTGGAGCGCACCTCGGGCTCGGCACCCGTGATCTTCGAACGGGGACCAAGGAGTTCCTCCGGATCCAGGGTGCGACCGCAGTCCTCGCACTGGTCGCCGCGCGCCTCCGCATAGCCGCAGTGTGGGCAGGTGCCCTCGATGTACCGATCCGGCAGGAAGCGACCGGCCTCGACATCGAAGAACTGTTCGCCGGTCCGCCGGTCGATGTGGCCCTTCTCGAGCAGCCTCAGGAACATGTCGTGTGTCACGGCCCCATGGTTCTCGGTGCCGGTCGACGTGTAGCAGTCCCAGGTGATCGCCAGGCGTTCCCAGGCGTCCAGGAACTCGGCGTGGTAGCGGTCGGCGATCTCAGCCGGCGTGACCCCCTCGGCATCGGCCCGCACCGTGATGGGGGTGCCGTGGACGTCCGAGCCGCTGACCATCAGCACCCGGTTGCCGGCCAGTCGCTGGAACCGGGCGAATACGTCGGCCGGGAGGTAGGCCCCGGCGAGGTGCCCCAGGTGGCGGGAACCGGAGGCGTACGGCCACGCCACGGCGACGAGGATCGGGACAGGAGGTGTTGACATCGCCTCCGAGACTACCGGTGCCCTTCAGTCGGGCCGGGTCTGTTTCGCTCCGGATCAGCCCTCCAGGGCCAGGCGGTAGGCGCGGCGCCTGTTCACCCCGAGCAGGTTCGCCGCCTCCGCTGCGGCGTCCCGGGTCGATGCACCCCTTGCGATCGACTCTGCCACCGCCGCCCGGATCCGGTCGTCGTCGGGCCCCCCGGCGGGCGGTGCACCCCCCACGACGACGACCACCTCGCCCTTCGGCGGCTGCCGGGCCCAGTCGGCCAACTCTGCCAGCGTGCCGCGTACGTACTCCTCGTGGAGCTTCGTCATCTCGCGGGCCACACATGCCCGGCGGTCGTCGCCCAATGAACCCGCCATGTCGGCCAACGTGGCCGCCAGGCGGTGAGGCGACTCGAACAGGACCATGGTGCGTTCCTCGACGGCCAACTCAGCCAGCCGACCTGCCCGGGCGGCACCCTTGCGGGGAAGGAAGCCCTCCATGCACCACCGATCCGTGGGCAGGCCGCTGGCCACGAGGGCCGCAACGGGCGACGAGGGCCCCGGCACCACCGAGACCCCGTATCCGGCCTCGACCACCCGCCGGACCAGGCGCTCGCCCGGATCGGAGATCCCCGGCGTGCCGGCATCGGTCACCACGGCCACGACCTGACCCTCGGCGAGGCGGCGCAGCACGTCACCGGCGGCCCGGTCCTCCGTGTGGGCGTCGAGGCGCAGGAGTCGGGCGTCGGTGACACCCGCATGCTTGAGCAGTCGTCCGCTGTGGCGGGTGTCCTCACAGGCGACCGCGTCGGCGTCGGCCAGCGCCTCGACCGCCCGCGGTGCCAGGTCGCCGAGGTTCCCGATGGGTGTGGCAACCAGCACCAGCCGTCCAGTCCCGGACGAGGCGTTCACTCCCGCACCGTCAACTGGTCGCCGACCCCCAGGCCCCATTTTGCGAAGGAGCCCGACTCGGCCTCGAGGACCATCCGTGCTCCCCTGACACGTCGACCGATGCGACGGCGCTCCATGGTCACGGTGCGCAACACCGTCAGGTCGGCGTCGAGGTGCGCAACGTCGATGGCGAACCTCATGCCCACCGTGTGTACCCAACCTGCCGGCTTCAGGAGGATCGTCCCCTCGATGCCGTCGCGGCCCAGCAGGCCCCGTCGGCGGGTCTGTGGCGAATCGGCCAACTCCAGGCTGGCCAGCACCCGATCACCGCAGACCAACCAAGCCATGCGGCCAGCGTAGATGCCGTTGCCACCGCTCAGGAACAGGCAGCGAGGATCTCCCGGCACCGTTCCCCGGAGGGGAAGGAGGTCTGCGTCCCGGGGCGGGTGACGCTCTCCCCGGCACAGGTAATCCCAAGTCGCAGGGCCGACATCTCGTCCAGGCCGGCGGCCAGACCGGCCACGAAGGCACCGACGAACGCGTCGCCGGCACCGGTGGTGTCGACCGGCTCCACCAGGTCGGCGGGAAACCTCGACACCTTGCCCTCCGCCTCCACCAGGGCGACCCCGTCCCCGCCCAGGGTCACGAGAAGGCGGGTGCCGGTGTGCTCCGCATAGGCAACGAGGGCATCGTCGTCGGGTTGCGCTCCGCCTGCAAGGACCGAGAACTCGACCTCGTTGGGGATCAGCCAGTCGGTCCCCCCCAGCAGCTCGGGTTCCAGAGCCGCTGCCGGCGCCGGGTTGAGGACCGTGGGCACCCCCCTGCGACCCGCTTCGGCGAAGGCCGCTGCCGTCGCCGCCTGGGGAACCTCGAGTTGGCCGACGACGACGGACAGGTCTGCGAGCGACCCGACGGCTTCGACGGCCATCGCAACGGTCAGCCCTTCGTTGGCGCCCGGGACGATGATGATCCTGTTCGTCCCGTCCTGCTCGACCCAGATCGGTGCGACGCCGCTCGGCCCGGGCACGGCATGGACGTGACCGGTGTCGATCCCGAACGATCCCAGGTTCTGCAGGGTCATCTGCCCGTAGGAGTCGTCGCCTACGGCTCCCGCCATCGTCACCCCCGCGCCGACAAGCGAAGCCATCACCGCCTGGTTGGCGCCCTTGCCCCCGAAGCCCATCTGGAACCGGTCGCCCACGACCGTCTCGCCCGCCTCCGGGACCCGCTGCGTGTAGGCGACGAGGTCGATCATCGTGGAACCGACGACGAGCACATGGCCGGCTGCTGAATCCGAACCCACCACCGTGTGTCCTCCCGGTCCTCGACTGACTCGACCCCTGACGCTACCTAGTGCGACGACCGCTACCGGGAAGCACCCATCTCGTCGTCGACACCTCCACCGGGCGACACTCGAGCCCGAAGCCGACGACGAGCGGAGGACCACATGCCGAGAATCAGCGCCTGGGAGGGTCCGGTCCTCCGATCGGTGGTACCGGTCGTCGAGGCGTCCCGACATGTTGAAACCTCGCGGGACGCCGTCGACCGGGTGGCCCGCTGGATGGCCTACGAGGACTTCGCCCCACCCGACGGATCGATCGAAGGGCCCTTCGACTTCGGACCCCGACCCGATGCGATCATCGACGCCACCCTGCTCATTTCATCGCTCAACTTCGCCTACACCGACTTCGAATCGGGCGAGCGATTCGAGACCGACTACCTGGGCCGCACCTGGGCCGACGCCGAGGCCCTGTACGCCAGGATCCACCAGGCCCACCTCGGAGACACGCCCATCTTCGACGGCGGCTTCCTCGCCTCCGTCTCCCGACCGGAACTCGGCCTGATCTTCGAGGGCAGCATCGAGATCCCGATGCTCGACGAACGCGTACGGATCCTCAACGAGATCGGCGCTGTCCTGGTCGAGAGGTACGACGGCTGCTTCCACAACCTCGTCCGCTCGTGCGAACCCGCCGCCTACGCCGACGGCAACGGGCTCCTCGAACGGCTGACCAGCGAGTTCCCGCGGTTCAACGACGTCAGCGACCACCACGGCCGAACCGTCGTATTCAACAAGCTCGGCCAACTCTGCCTCTGGTCACTGCACGTGGCGCTCTCCGGCACCGGAGCGTTCGCCATCAGAGACCTCGACCACCTGACCGCATTCCCCGACTACATCCTGCCCGTCGCCCTCGAGGCCATGGGCATCCTCGAATACACTGACGACCTCTCCTACCGCATCGCCGGACAGGAGCTCATCGACCGGGATTCCGACGAGGAGATCGAGATCCGGTCCCACACCATCTACGCCACCGCCCTGCTGACCGACGCCATCAACGCCATCCGTCCCGCCGACCGGCAGGTGGTGATACCGCAGGTCGACTTCCGACTCTGGAGCACGTACCACGCAGCGTTCCCCACCCTGCGCCCCCACCACCTGACCCGCACGACCATGTACTGAGAACCAGGTACCCGGCGACCTCACACGTTGAAGCGGAACTCCAGCACGTCCCCGTCGACCGGCAGGTACTCCTTGCCCTCGCTGCGGACCAGGCCGGCCACGCGGGCCCTGGCGTACGAACCGGCCTCGAGGAGGACATCCCAGTGGATCGTCTCGGCCCGGATGAAGCCCCGCTGGAAGTCGGTGTGGATCCGACCGGCACACTCCGGGGCCGTCGAACCCGCACGGAACGTCCACGCCCGGCTCTCCTTCTCGTCGGTGGTGAAGAAGGTACGCAACCCCAGGCGGTGGTAGGCGGCGTGGATGAAGCGGGGCAGCGCCCCCTCACCCAGGCCGAGGCCCTCGAGCATCTCGCAGCGCTCGTCATCCGGCAACAGTGCCGCCTCGGCCTCGAGTTGGACGCACATGCCAACCACGTCGGCGCCGTCCAGCTCCGTGATCACGGGTTCCAGGACCGGGTCAGGATCCTCGACCTGTTCCTCGTCGAGGTTGACGACGGCCACGACCGGCTTGTCCGTGAGCAGGAAGAACGGTGTGAGCAGGTCGCGTTCGACGGGGCCCATGCCACTTCGGTAGATGGGCGTGCCCTGCTCGAGGTGGGCCTGTGCGGCCTCCAGGGCGGCAACGGCGGCGACCAGGGAGCGGTCGCCCTTGGAGGCCCGGCGTTGCCGGTCCACCTGCTTCCCGACCGTCTCGAGGTCGGCGAGCGCCAACTCGACCTCGAGGATCTGCAGGTGCTCCAACGGATCGGTCGACCCCGGTACGTCCCCGTCCCGGAACGCACGCAGAACGAACACGATTGCGTCGGCCTCCCGGATCCCGGCCAGGAACCGGTTGCCCAGGCCCTCTCCCGAAGCTGCACCCTCGACGAGGCCACCGATGTCGGTGAACTGCACGCTGGCCGGCACCACCCTGGCCGAGGCACTCATGTCGGCCAGCAGGTCGAGGCGGCGGTCGGGCACCTTGGCAACGCCGACGTTCGGGTCGGTCGTGGCGAAGGCGTAGGGGGCCGCCAGGGCACCACCACCGGCCAGTGCGTTGTAGAGGGAGGACTTGCCCGCATTGGGCAGCCCCACGAAGCCGAATCGTTCCACGGTCGCTCCTGCGATCAGGCGGCCCCTGGGTGGGCCGGCGGCACAGGCTATTGGGATCATTCCCACCTTCGCCCGCCGGAACCGACAAGCGAAGGGCATGAACAAGGCATTGGACCGAACCTGCACCCTTGCTTCATTCAACTGACAGACAGCCGGACGGCAAGGAGGAGTCCCGGGCCTCACATGTCAGGGTGTGTCACCCCCGTGGCTGCCCGCGTGGCTGCCTGGAGGAACCGGTTGGGCCAGACCAGCTCAGGCTGTCAAGGGGTACCGTCGAATGGTGCCTTCGCGTATCGCTGTTGTCGGATGTTCCGGTTCAGGGAAGACGACGGTCGCCCGCCAAGTGGCGGATCGACTTGGACTCGAACACATCGAGTTGGATGAGTTGGCTCACCAACCGGGGTGGACGATGCGTCCCGCTGACGAATTCCGCTCCGATCTGGAAACACGACTCAGTGGTGCGGAACAAGGATGGGTGACTTGCGGCCATTACGGACGTCTGGTTGGCGACATGCATCTGAAACAGGCGAACACGATCGTCTGGCTCGATCTACCACGCAGAACTGTCATGACCCGTGTGATCCGTCGAACCATTCGACGGGTGCTCACGAGAGAAGAACTCTGGAACGGGAACAGGGAACCGTGGACAAACCTGTACCACTGGGATCCTGAGCGCAACGTCATCAGGTGGAGTTGGGTGACCTACAGGGATCGCCGGGAACAATACGAGCAGTGCATGTGCGACGGTTCGTGGGTGCACGCAACCGTCCTCCGGCTCCGCTCACCACAAGCCGTTGAGGGCTTTATTGATTCTCTGGTTACAGCCGCGCAGTAGCAACAACCAGTAAGGCGACCGCCGTACGTCCCGGCCAGCAGGACAGCCAGAAGGACCACACCGCCATGCCTCGATCATCCCTGATCAGGTGGCCAGGCCGATCCCGGCAGCGACGACACCCACGACCACGCTGGCGCCGAGCAGCGCCCGGTAGACGCCCTGGTTCGGTGGCAGGATGCTCGGCCACGCCGCGGTCAGGCCGAAGAGGAGCGCGGCGGCGGCCACGATGACGATCCCGGCCGCACCGGCAAGGACCGCACCTCCCACGCCGACGGCCGACGCGGTCGCTAGCGAGGCCAACCCGAAGCGACCCCATCGGGGGACCTCGGGCAGTGCGATCTCCTCGTCCTCGGAGAGGACGTGCTCGCTGCCGAGCGCACGTGCCGCACGGAAGCCGCTGTGCGCTGCGCCGTCCAGGAACGACAGGCGGTGGGTGTAGTCACCACAAAGGTGGATGTTGCCTATGGGTTGTTCGAGGTGGGGAAGGATCTCGAGGTAGTACTCCGGCGAGAGTTCGAGTTCGCCCAGGGGGTAGCGGGTGACCATGGTGTCGCGCACGAAGGCGTCGACGTCGTGGCCCGAGAGCACCCGACCGAGGTCGGCGAGCACGAGACCCGCGATCTCGTCGTCGGACTTGGCGGCGAGATCATGGATCAGGTCCGTCTCGTCGGGTGGGACCGAGACGAAGCAGTTGTAGATGACCGGCTCGTCCGGGCCCAGGTCCTGGTCGTAGGTGGCGTCGATGACGCCGGGGAAGATGGCGTCGTCGCTGAGGATGCCGACCCAGCGCGGCCAGGTGAAGGCCGGGTCCAAGAAGACGCTCACGACGATGATCGGTCCCCACTTGATGGCTTCGAGCCCGTCCCTCGTGGCGTCGGGAAGGTTCGCGACTGTCTGGACCACCGCGGCCGGTGGGGTGGCCATGACCACGGCCCTTGAGTTGACGACACGGTCGGCCCCGTCGTGCAGGAAGCGAGTCGTCACCGTCTCGCCGTGATCGACGACCTCGAACACCTCGGCTTCGCTCACGGCCCGGTCGCCGATGCGACGAGCCAGGGCATCGGTGATCGCCTGGGTGCCGCCGATGGCGAATGAGAGTTCGGCGATGACGTCGAGCATCATGAGCGCACCAACGCCACCTGCGGTGCGTGTCGGCTTCGCGACACACGCACCGCGCATGTAGGTGTTGACGGGGCCGAGCACCTCCGGCGGGTAACCCTCCTGGAGTTCGGCGAGGGTCGTCGTCATGATCTCGCGCCAGCGCGGATCGTCGGATGGCAGCTTTAGCGTGTTGGTCGAGCGGTACATCGCCGACAACAAGCGCAGCCCGTGGAAGAGGGCCCTGGGTCGCAAGAGGTAGCCGAAGCCGTCGCGCAACTGGCCATCCATGTGCAGGGCATAAGGCGAAGAGCCGGACACGTGCGATGTTCGCTCCACTCCGAGTTCGTCGATGAGTCGTAAGAACGCCGTGTCGGCCTCGCCGAAGAACTGGGTGCCGATGTTCAGCGTGGTGTCGCCGATGGTGACGGTCTCGACCTTGCCGCCGAAGCGGGCCGTGCGCTCGAGGAGCAGAACGTTCTGGTCGCGGAGCATGTAGGCCGCTACGAGGCCGGCCATGCCGCCCCCGACGATCACCGCGTCGTAGATCGCTGCCTCATCGATGGTCATCGGGTTCCCGGCCTTGTTGTCCCCATGCCCCAAGCCTGCCACAACGACCAGATCGTCATTCAGAGAGCATCCCGACCGTCAGGACAACCAGAAGGGCCTGGACGTAGTCGCCGATCGAGCCTGCAATTGCTCTAGAGAAGTGATTCCCCAATCGCCGCCCACACCATCGCTACGTTGACGGTGGGCGATAGGGGCGGCCTCCTCCCCAGGCTACGGGGCGACGCCTCCTGCCCCCTGCGGCACCTGCCACAACCTGTCCGGGGCGGCGATCTACGATGCCGCCGTTAGCCTCATGGCCATGTCGAAGCGCACCAGCCGCCAGAAGGCCAACGCCCGCCGCAAGAAGGCGAACCACGGGCGCAAGCCCAACTTCGGCCGCAACAGCTGACCCGACGCGGCTTCCACCCGCGAGCCCCTCCCCTCCCGTGAACCAGCCCGTCCTCGGCAGAGCAGATGCGGAACCGGGTCCCCAGATCGACACCTTCCCCGTCGACGCCTCCGTCCAACTGGTCCGGTTCCATTCGACCGAACTGACCGCCCTCTGCCCGGTCACGGAGCAACCCGACTTCTACACGATCGACATCGAGTACACGCCCCTCGATCGCTGCATCGAGTCCAAGTCGCTAAAGCTCTACCTCCGGACCTTTTCCGGCACCGGGATCTTCGCCGAGCATCTGGCGCCCCGCATCGCCGACCACCTCGCAGCGGCCGTCGGCACCCCCGTGACCGTCACCCTCGAGCAGGGCATCCGCGGAGGCATCACCACCACCGTCAGCGCCACCTCGAACTGACCCGGGAGGGTTGCCGAGGCACCCGGCGGGTCGGCTACGGTGCCCCGGTTCCGTCGACCACAACCCTGCGTCGTCACGGACATCCCGACTGGAGCGGTGGATGACGATCCCGAGAACCGAATGAACCTGCTCCGGTCCGCCCTCATCCCGCTCCTGGCCGTCGTGTTGGCGATCGCCACAGGCGCGGTCATCATCGAACTATCCGGGCTGAACGCCCTCGAGGCCTACAGGGCCCTGTTCGACGGCGCACTCGCCGACCGCAAGGGCATCGGACGCACCCTGGAGAAGGCCACCCCCCTCGTGATGGGCGGCCTCGCCGTCGCCTTCGCCTTCAAGGCCGGCCTGTTCAACATCGGCGGACAGGGACAGCTCGTCATCGGCGCCCTGTTCGCCGGCGCCGTCGGCTACGGGGTCACCGGCCTGCCGTGGATCATCCACATGCCCCTCGCCCTGCTCGTCGGAGCCATAGGCGGCGCCCTCTGGGGAATGATCGCCGGCGTCCTCAAGGCCACCCGCGGCGCACACGAGGTGATCACCACGATCATGCTCAACTTCGTCGCCCTCAACATCACCGACTGGCTGACCTCCAAGGTCTGGCGCGAGCCCGGCGTCATCGTCCGGACCCCGGCCATCGAACCCAGCGCTGAGATCCCCCGATGGAGCGAGCTCCCCACCGGATTCGCCCTCTCGGTCGCCGCGGCATTCGCCTGCTGGTACCTGCTCGAACGCACGACCTTCGGCTTCGAGATCCGCTCGGTCGGCCTGAACCCCGAGGCCGCCCGCTACGCAGGCATCTCGGTTTCCCGGATAGTCGTCACCACCATGGCCATCAGTGGCATGCTCGCCGCCCTCGGAGGAGCCATCGAGACCCAGGGCGTCGTCGGCCGCTACGAGCCCGGCTTCAACGCCGGCCTCGGCTTCAACGGCATCACCATCGCCCTCCTCGCACGCACCCACCCGCTCGGCGTCATCCCGGCAGCGCTGCTCATCGGCGCCATGGAGGCCGGCGGTTCGATGATGCAGTTCAAGGCCGACGTCGATGCCGAGATCACGGAGATCATCGAGGCCCTGATGCTGCTGTTCGTGGCCACGCCCATCCTCGTCCGGTGGGTCCTGCGCCGCCGTGAGACCAGCGACATCTCTGTCGGCGCCCACTGGGGTGACGCATGAGCACCCTCACCCGCTACCGCTGGTGGATCCTCACCGCCGCCTTCCTGGTGGCATTCACGCTGTTCACCGCCGAGTTCCAACAGGCACAGACGACGGCGGTCCTCGCCGCCACGCTGCGCCATTCGACGCCGCTGGTGCTCGGTGCACTCTGCGGGATCCTCTGCGAGCGGTCCGGGGTCATCAACATCGGCATCGAGGGCCAGATGCTCATGTCGGCCTTCGCCGGGTTCTTCGTGGCGTCGTCGACGGCCAACCTGTTGGTGGGCGTCGCCGCCGGCATCGGCTGTGGAATGCTCATGGGCGCCTTCCTGGCATTCCTCTCGGTCAGCCTCCGGGGCGACCAGATCATCGCCGGCACGGTGCTCAACATCGCAGCCATCGGTCTCACCAGCTTCTTCTTCCAACAGGGCCGCACCCTGCCGACCGGCAAGACAAGTGTGATCAAGTTGGGGCCGCTCGCCGACCTGCCCGTGGCGGGTCGGGTCTTCTTCTCGAACCGGCCGATCACCTACCTCACGCTGCTCCTCGTACCGGTGCTCTGGTACGCACTGTTCCGCACCACCTGGGGCCTGCGCACCCGTGCCGTCGGCGAGCATCCCAGTGCGGCCGAGACGGTTGGCGTGTCGGTGGTCCGGGTGCGCTACATGAACCTGATGCTCGGCGGCGGGCTCGCCGGGCTGGGCGGCGCCTACCTCAGCCTCGAGTCGGTCGGCTCCTTCGAGCGGCTCATGACCAACGGCAAAGGCTTCGTCGCCCTGGCCGTGATGATCTTCGGCCGCTGGAACCCCATCGGCGCCTGGGGAGCCGCCCTGCTGTTCGGCTACGCCAACGCCGTCCAGACCCAGTTCCAGTTCCGGGGCTGGATGGCCGACGATCCGCAGTTCATCGGCATGATGCCGTTCATCGTCACCATCGTCGTCGTGGCCGGATTCGTGGGCAGGGCCCGACCACCGGCCTCCATAGGCCAGCCCTACAGCCGGGAGTAGCAGGCATGGACGACGCGACCCCTCGAACTCCGGCCCTCGAGGCCATCGGCATCAGCAAGCGCTTCGACACCGTCGTCGCCAACCATGACGTCAACCTCCGGGTCGAGAAGGGCCAGATCCATGCCCTGCTGGGCGAGAACGGCGCAGGCAAGAGCACCCTCGTGAACATCCTGTTCGGCCTGTATCGCGCCGACGAGGGCGAGGTGCGCGTCAACGGCGAGCCGGTACGCATGGACAGCCCGCACGACGCCATCGACCACCACATCGGCATGGTCCACCAGCACTTCCAACTTGTTCCAGTCCTGACCGTGGCGGAGAACATCGTGCTGGGAAACGAGCCCACCAGGGGGCGCGGCCTGTTGGACCTTGACCGGGCCGACGACGAGGTCACCGAGCTGGCGGAACGATTCGGCCTCGCCATCGACCCGCGGGCCACGGTCGAGGACCTGCCCGTCGGCATGCAGCAGCGGGTCGAGATCCTGCGGGCGCTCTACCGCGAGGCCGACGTCCTGATCCTCGACGAACCGACCGCCGTGCTGACCCCCCAGGAGACCGACCACCTCCTCGAGGTGCTCCGGGGCCTCGCCGCCGAGGGTGTCGCCATCGTGTTCATAACCCACAAGCTCCGCGAGGTGCTGGCGGTCGCCGACCGTGTCACCGTCATGCGCGGTGGCAGGGTGGTCGGCACCACCACGCCCACCGAGACCGACCAGGCCGGGCTGGCCGAGATGATGGTCGGACGCAGCGTGGTCCTCCGTGTGGCCAAGACCGAGGCACACCCAGAGGCCGGCGTCCTCGAGATCCGGGACCTCCACGTCCGGGACGACCGCGACCGGCCCGCCGTCGACGGCCTCTCGCTCGAGGTCCGCACCGGCGAGATCTTCGGCATCGCCGGCGTCGACGGCAACGGCCAACGCGAACTCGTCGAGGCCATGACCGGCCTGCGAACCATCGACACCGGCACCATCCTGCTCGACGGCACCGACATCACCGGTCGCACGCCCCGTGAGATCAGCGAACTGGGGGTGGCTCACGTTCCAGAGGACCGTGAGAAGCACGGCCTCATCGGGCCACACTCGATCGCCGACAACCTCGTGCTGAACCGCTACTTCCGCCACCCCTACGCCCGTCGGGGACTCCGCCGGCACGACGCCATCGACAGAGACGCCGAACGGCTCGTCGCCGAGTACGACATCCGGACGGAATCGATCGGGTCGCCGGCGCGCTCGCTTTCCGGCGGCAACAAGCAGAAGGTCATAACCGCCCGGGAACTGTCGCACGAAGCCCGCCTGCTCGTCGCCTCGCAACCGACCCGGGGCATCGACGTCGGCAGCATCGAGTTCGTCCACCAGCAGATAGTCGGCCAACGCGACAACGGGGTCGCAGTGCTCCTGGTATCGGCAGAACTCGACGAGATCCTCAGCCTGTCCGACCGGATCGGCGTGATCTTCAAGGGCCGCCTGGTCGCGATCACCGATGCCGGCGACATCGACCGTGCAACGATCGGCCGCCTGATGACGGCCGGCGCCGACGCCGCCTGAGTATTCCTCCCGGTCGCCCTCAGCGCCCGAGTGCCTCGGCAATCGCCGGACCGAAGGGCGCTCTCAGCACCCCGACCTCGGTGATGATCGCGTCGACCAGGTCGGCGGGCGTCACGTCGAATGCCGGGTTGTGCACCACCGCACCGACCGGCGTGATCGCACTCCCCCGGTACTCTGCGACCTCGGCGGCCGGGCGCTGCTCGATCTCTATGACCGACCCGTCGGGGGTGTCCGGATCGATCGTCGACAGCGGGGCGGCGACGTAGAACGGCACACCGTGGTGGCGGGCCACCACCGCCAGGCCGTAGGTGCCGATCTTGTTGGCAACATCGCCGTTGGCGGCGATGCGGTCCGCTCCCACGATCGCTGCTCCAACGCTGCTGCCACGCAGGACCGAGGCCGCTGCACCGTCGGCGATCACCGTGCAGGCGATCCCGTCCCGGTCCAACTCGAATGCCGTGAGTCGAGCCCCCTGGAGCACCGGGCGGGTCTCGTCGGCCCAGACATGGAGGGCCGGATTGTCACGGTGTGCCGACCGAATGACGCCAAGCGCCGTTCCGTAGCCGACCGTGGCGAGGGCACCGGCGTTGCAGTGCGTGATGACCTCGTCGACGCCGTCCAGCAGCCCCGCTCCGGCGTCCCCGATGGCCCGGCAGGTGGCGAGGTCCTCGGCGGCCAACCGCTGCGCCGCGGAGGTGACCGCAAGTCGGACATCCTCGGCGGAGCCACCGGATGCACGGGCCTCGGCGAGGACCGTCTCGACCGCCCAGACCAGGTTGACCGCAGTCGGCCGGGTGGCTACCAGGGCCTCCGCCACACCCGCGAGTTCGGCCAGGAGGTCGTCGGCCGAACCAGAATCGGAACAGTCGGCTGCGAGCGCAAGGCCGAAGGCGGCAGTGATGCCGATGGCCGGAGCGCCGCGCACCTCGAGGTCGACGATCGCCTTCGCCACCCGCTGCCAATCCTCGCATCGCACGTACCGTTCGACCCCGGGCAGGGCAGCCTGGTCCAGCAGCACAACGACGCCATCCACGTATTCGACGGTCAGCGGGTACGGATCCGTCCGATTCCCGGTCACCTGACTACCCTCGCTCGCATGTTCCAGCCTCGCTCCCACGACCGTGCCCCGCTCCGGGATGACAACGATCCTCGCACAGGCACCGAATCCGCGTCTCACGGGAGCCGGTGATGGGCGACGACAGCCTCCGCCTCGAGGGTCGTGTCGCCCTGGTCACGGGAGCCAACAGCCCGATCGGCGCCGCCATCGCCACGACGTTGGCCTCCCACGGTGCCGAGGTCCTGCTCGGCGTCCACCGCGACACCGGCCGCGCCGCCTTGCTGGCCGACAGGCTCGGCGCCCGCTGCATCACCTCCGACCTCGCCGCCGACAGCGGACCGGAGGCACTGGTCGACCACGCACTCGAAGCCCACGGGCGCCTCGACATCCTCGTCAACAACGCCGCCCTGCAGACCGTCGAGCCCCTGGCCGACGTCGACGCCGAC
>CEPV01006389.1_pt1 | contig 19908 bp, 15 predicted proteins | sample 530451 | NCBI WGS metagenome assembly CEPV01 (sample SAMEA2620097, study PRJEB7988) | marine metagenome | isolation source: saline water (ENVO:00002010), including | reverse complement strand
CTAGGGTGTCACCGGGCTAACATAGAATGAAATCTCTATTGTATCCACCTATGTGGGCACGTTCGTATGTTATGACTCCTACTAATGGCTACGCTCACAATTTTGATCAAAAATAAGGAACCGATAACGTATGGAAAGACCTGGCCGTGCTTTGTCTGGCGTTCTACCGGTCGTTGAGAGACGAAAACGCGGACCCTTTGGATGGACCGTTGCTATTTTGTTTTTGGGCTTTAACGGGTTGATGGCGTGGTGGTTTGTAGACGCAATGACTGAGCCAGCTCAGTTAGTCACAGGTACGACAAATCAAGCGGAACCGGAGGGAGCAACTCTAGGGACTGGGATTGGAACGATGATGATACTAATTATTTGGGGTGTAGGGAGCTTTGTCTTGGGCGTAATGACGTATTTCACCCGTTTCCGGAGAATCATTAACATCACCGAGGATTAAGCGTAACCAAAAATGATCTGAAAGCCACCCGAGACCTTTCCTCTTCATTTCGCTCGTTTTCAGGGTGACCTGACCCCCTAAAAGTGGTCCAGCTTTATTAAGAGATTTGGCGCATTCGGAGCCGTCATCGGATTGCGGGATCGGGGTGGTTTTTCTCTCCGGCCTTGCCTTCGCCGCCGGGGTTTCCGGGGGACACCCCCGTGCCCCCAGGGTCCCCGCATCGCCCGCGCGTCCCCTCCTGCCGAGGAAACGCGACAGGCGATCCTACGTATCACGGAATTATGAAAGTGAGTACTAGAACTCGATGATCGCCGCTTGCAGGGCCAGCAAGAACACCGCCAGCATGTAAAACAGCGTTCCCAGGCCGATAAAGAAAAACACGTTGGCGACAGTGCGCAGCGGGTACTTGTGGCGCTCCTGGGCCCGGCGCTCGGCGCTGCGCTTTTCCTCGCCGCCGACGACGGTGATGTAAAACTTGATTTTAAAAAAAGGCACCGTGAAGCGGATATTGACCGGCGGACGCTTCCACGGCGGATTTTCCACGGCTTCGTGGATGGCATCCTTTTGTTCGCTCGACAGGGTGTCCATCACCCATTCGGGCAGGCGCTCGAACAGCCAATTGGCCTGGGCCATCTCCGTCGCCGTTTCCGGCGTGAGAACTTCGTCCTTGGCCGCCATTAAGACATCCTCCTGATTGGCAACAGTTTAGCGTCCCAAGGACGGTTTGCCCAAGACCTCAGTGAAAGGATTATTCTTGGAAATTCACGAAACCATTGAAAAAATTGAATAATGGTCTAGCCTTTTGGATATTACCGCGATCTCCCGCTCATCATGTGGAGGAAAATATGCCGAGCGCCGCCGAACGCCAAAAAGCCGGCCTTTTAAAGAAAGCCACGCGGGAAAGCCGCAAGCGCCTGGGTAAAAATGCCCAAAGCCGTTTCGGATGCTTTCTCGGCGCCTATTACGCCAACGTTCCGCCCCAGGATATCAGCGAAAGCGATCCGGTGACGCTGTTCCGGCTATCCCACGGGCATTGGAAACTCGGCGCCGCCCGCGGCAAAGGGAAACCCTTGATCCGGGTGTTCAACCCCGACCCCAGGAAGGACGGCTGGCGCTCTGAGCGCACGATCATCGAAATCGTCAACGACGACATGCCGTTCCTGGTCGATTCGGTGACCGCCGAACTGAACCGCCAGAACCTGAGGGTGCACTTGGTCATCCACCCGATCCTGAAGGTCCGGCGCAACAAAACGGGGAAGCTTCTCGATATCCTGAAAGGCGGCCAGAGGGCGGACGACTCGGTCACCGAATCGTTCATGCATCTCCAGGTTACACCCCTTTCCGGCCGCCGCCTGAAAGGGGTCGAAACCGGCATTCGGAAGGTTTTGGGCGACGTGCGCGTGGCGGTCAAGGACTGGCGCCCCATACGCGAGAAATTAGCGTCGCTGATTGCCGAGCTTGAAACGACGCCCACAGGCGTTCATCCGGAAGAGGCGGAAGAGATAAGGGCGTTTCTGCGCTGGATTCACGCCAACCGGTTCACCTTGCTGGGATACCGCGAATATCGCTACAAGGGCCGCGGCAAAAAAACCACGGTCGCCGTCGACAAGAAATCCGGCCTGGGCATCCTCCGCGACCCGAATTTCATCGTCTTCAAGGAATTCAGGGAACTGAAAACAGCGTCCCGCGATGTAAGGGAATTCATCGAATCCCCGGACCTGTTGTTGGTGACCAAGACCAACCGAAAATCGACCATTCACCGGCCCGTGCATATGGACGCCATCGGCATCAAGCGGCTCGACGCCAAGGGCCGCGTCATCGGTCAGCGCCTTTTCGTCGGGTTGTTTACGTCCGTTGCCTACAGCCGCAGCCTCCGCGATATACCCATGCTGCGCCGGCGGCTTGAAAAAACGTTGGAACGGGCCCGCTTCCCTTCCGGCGGCCACGACAGCAAGGCGCTGATGCACATTCTGGAAACCTTTCCCCGCGACGAATTGTTCCAGATTTCGGATGATTGCCTGTTCGAAACCAGCCTTGGCATCCTGCACCTGCAGGACCGCCAGCGGGTGGCGCTGTTCATCCGCGGCGACTGTTTCGAACGCTTCATGTCGTGCCTGATCTACGTGCCCCGGGACCGCTATAGCATGGCGCTCCGGCGCACCCTTCAGGAAATATTGTGCGACGCCTTCAAGGGCGAGGTTGCCGCCCACCACGCCGAGCTCGGCGATTCGCCCCTGGCCCGGCTGCACGTGATTGTCCGCACGACCCCGGGGAAGATCCCGTCCTATGACGCGGCCGAAATCGAAGCCCGCTTGATCCAGGCGTCTCGGTCCTGGTCGGACCGGCTAAGCGACTCCCTGATAAAGGCCCACGGCGAGGAAAAGGGCCTCGATCTGCTTCACCGTTATGCCGACGCCTTCGATGTCGGCTACCGGGAAAGCCACGACGGCGCTCGGACCCTCCAGGACATCGAAATCATCGAAGACGTGCTGGCTACCGGCGCCATCGGCCTTCATATCTACCGGCTGCCCGAGGATCCGGAAACGCAAATCCGCTTCAAGGCCTTTCACCCGGACCGGCCGATCCCGTTGTCGGACGTGTTGCCGCTGTTCGAGCACATGGGCTTCAAGGTGATGGTTGAATTGGAACACGAGGCGACCATCCGGGACGGCGAAAAACGGAAAATATTGATCCACGATTTCGGGTTGGAATCCCGGGACGGCTCAAGCGTCGACCTGGACGCCATCGGTGAAAACCTGAAAGACTCCTTCCGCCGCGTTTGGGACGGTGAAACCGAAAACGACGGCTTCAACGCCCTGGTGCCCAGCGTCGGGCTTAACTGGCGCGAGGTGGTGATTTTGCGGGCCTATTCCAAATTCCTTCGGCAAGCCGGGATCGCCTTTTCCCAGGCCTACATGGAACAAACCCTTGCCGGCAACAGCCTCATTACCAGCCAGATCGTCGATCTTTTCCTGACCCTTTTCGATCTCGGCGCCAATGGCGCGAAGGCCAAGGCGAAACGGATCAGGCAGCGGCTGAAAAAGAATCTGGATGGCGTCGTCAGCGCCGACGAAGACCGCATTCTGCGCCGCTTCGTCAATGCCGTGGACTCGACCCTGCGCACCAACTTCTTTCAAACCGCCGCCGATGGGGGGCCCAAGCCCTATCTTTCGTTCAAGCTCGATTCCAAAAACCTGGACGAGCTTCCGCTGCCGCAGCCGCTTCGCGAAATTTTCGTCTATAGCCCCCGCGTCGAAGGCGTGCACCTGCGTTTCGGCATGGTCGCCCGGGGCGGGCTCCGGTGGTCGGACCGGCGCGAAGACTTCCGCACCGAAGTTCTGGGGCTAGCCAAGGCGCAACAGGTCAAGAACACGGTCATCGTGCCGGTGGGGTCGAAAGGCGGCTTCGTCGTCAAGCGCCCGCCCCAGGGCGGCGACCGGGACGCTTTTCTCGGCGAAGGCATCGAGTGCTACAAGACCTTTATTTCAGGCCTCTTGGACCTGACCGACAATTATGCCGGCACCCGGGTCAAACCGCCCGGAAACATCATCCGCCGGGACGGCGACGACCCCTATCTGGTGGTCGCCGCCGACAAGGGCACGGCGACGTTTTCCGACATCGCCAACGGCGTATCGGAAGATTACGGCCATTGGCTCGGCGACGCCTTCGCGTCCGGCGGCAGCCAGGGCTACGACCACAAGAAAATGGGCATTACCGCCAAGGGCGCCTGGGAATCGATAAAGCGGCATTTCCGCGAAATCGGCACCGACATCCAAAATGAGGACTTCACCGTCGTCGGCGTCGGCGATATGTCCGGCGACGTTTTCGGCAACGGCATGATGCTGTCGAAGCACATCAAGCTGGTCGGCGCCTTCAATCACATGCGTATCTTCGTCGATCCCGATCCCGACCCGGCAAAGAGCCTGGCCGAACGCAAGCGGCTGTTCAGGTTGCCGCGCTCGGCCTGGACCGATTACAACAAAAAACTGATTTCGCGCGGCGGCGCGGTCTATGAACGGAGCGCCAAGTCCCTGCGTTTGTCTCCGGAAGTACGCGCCCTTTTCGAGGTCCCCAAGGATCAGGTGACGCCGAACGAGCTGTTGAGTTATATGCTGAAATCGCAAGTCGACCTTTTGTGGTTCGCCGGCATCGGCACCTACATCAAGGCGTCTTCCGAATCCGACCTCGACGTCGGCGACCGCGCCAACGATCCCATCCGCGTCAACGGCGCCGATCTTCGCTGCAAGGTCGTCGGCGAGGGCGCCAACCTGGGGTCGACGCAATTGGGGCGCATCGAATACGCGCTTCGGGGCGGGCGCCTGAACACCGATTCCATCGACAACTCGGCCGGGGTCGACTGCTCGGACCACGAGGTCAACATCAAGATTCTGCTCGATTCGGTCGTTGCCAAGGGCCGTCTTTCGGCGGCCCAGCGCAACAGGCTGTTGGCTTCCATGACCAACGAGGTCGGAAGCCTAGTGCTGTGTCACAACTACCTTCAGACCCAGGCCATGACTATAATCGAATCCAAGAGAAGTCAGACGCTGGACAACCAAGTCCGCCTGATGCGGATGCTGGAGCGCGCCGACAAGCTGAACCGGGCCGTGGAGTTCCTGCCCGACGACGAGACCGTGGACGAACGCAAGGCGGCGAAACTGGGCCTCAACCGTCCGGAAATCGCCATCCTGATGTCGTATTCGAAAATCTGGCTTTATGACGAGCTGTTGGCTTCCGACCTGCCGGACGACCCCCGGATGGAGGAAGACCTGGTCGATTATTTCCCGACCCCCTTGAGGTCCAAGCACCTAAAGGACATCCGCCGGCACCGGCTGCGCCGCGAAATCATCGCTACCCGGCTGACCAATTCCCTGGTCAACCGGGTCGGCGACACCTTCATTCCCGAATTCATGGAAAAAACCGGCAAATCCGCAGCACAGATCGCCCGCGCCTACACCATCGCGCGCGAGGTATTCAGGCTCCGCGACATTTGGTCGGCGATCGAGAAACTGGACAACCGCGTGCCGACGGCGACACAGACGGCGATGATCCTGGACACCAATCACCTGATCGAATGGGTGACGCTTTGGTTCCTGCGCAACGGCAAGCGGGGGCTCGACCTCGGCCGGCATGTGGACGAGTTTTCGAAAGGCATCGCCAAGCTGGCCGACGGCCTCAAGGGCGCGTTGCCGAAACACTACCTGACCGACATGAAGAAACGCGCCCGGCCCTATATCAGCCATGGCGTGCCCGAGACGCTGGCGCGTCGCGTCGCCAATCTGGTCAACCTGTATTCGGGCTGCGATATCGTGCGCCTGGCCAACCGGCGCCGGCTTTCCGTCGAACACGTGGCCCGGATGTATTTCGCCATCGGCACCCATTTCCATCTCGGCCGCCTTCGCGCCGCCGCCGATCACCTGGATTCCGACAGCCATTGGCAGCAACTGGCCGTCGCCGCGCTCCTCGAAGAGGTCTACGGCCACCAGCTTGCGCTCGCCAACCAGGTTCTCGATTTCGCCGGTTCCAACAGGGATTGCGACAAGGCCATTAGGGGCTGGATCAGGAAAAACCAGGACACGGTGGTGCCGACGGAACGACTGCTGTCGGAACTGTGGTCAACGGAAATCAACGACATCTCCATGATCGCCGTCGCCAGCCGTTCGCTCAGGGCGATGACGGACGCAGGCCCCGGCTAGTGGATAAAATCTAACAGATGGAACCCTATGTTAGATTCTATCCACCAGTGACGGGATCGTGACCGTGGCCGGCGGCGGGGAAAGCCAAAAGACCCCGGCCCTCGGGCTTTTCGGCTGGTGTCTCTATGACTGGGCCAACTCTGCTTTCCCGACGGTCATCACCACCTTTGTCTTTTCCGCCTACTTCACCGAGGCCATCGCCACCGACAAGATCACCGGCACGTCCCAGTGGGGCTATGCCATCAGCCTGTCCGGGCTGGCGGTCGCCCTGTTGAGCCCCTTTTTCGGCGCCGTCGCCGACCATGGCGGCCGGCGCAAGCCCTGGCTGTTCGTCTTTACCATTCTTTGTATCGGCGCTTCGGCGCTGTTGTGGCTGGCCCAGCCGGACGCCGGCTTCGTCGTTATGGCGTTGACGCTGGCGGCGCTGGCCAATTTCGCCTTCGAGATGGGGATGGTTTTTTATAACGCCATGCTGCCGGACTTGGTCGGCAGGGACCGCATCGGGCGGCTTTCGGGCTGGGGCTGGGGGCTGGGATACGCCGGCGGCCTCGCGTGTTTGGCCCTGACCCTGGTGGCGTTCGTTCAGACCGAGTCACCGGTCTTCGGTCTCGACAAGGACAGCGCCGAACACCTGCGCGCGACGGGGCCCTTGGTGGCGGTGTGGATGGCGGTGTTCGCGGTGCCGCTGTTCCTGTGGACCCCCGACACGCCTTCGCGCGGGCTCGGGCTCAAGGAAGCCTTCCGGCGCGGCCGTGAAACGCTCATCGACACGCTGCGCCGGGTCCGTGACTACGCCCACATCGTCCGCTATCTGATCGCCCACATGATGTACGCCGAAGGGCTGAACACGCTTTTCGCCTTTGGCGGCATCTATGCCGCCGGCACCTTCGGCATGGATTTCTCGGAGCTGATCCTGTTCGGCATCGCCATCAACGTCACCGCCGGGCTGGGCGCGGCGGCCTTCGCCTGGGTCGATGACTGGATCGGACCGAAACGCACCATCATGATCGCCGTCGCCGCGCTCGCCGGTCTGGGACTGGTCCTGGTCCTGGTGGAGGGGAAGGCGTTGTTCTGGGCCTTCGCCTTGCCGCTCGGCATCTTCGTCGGCCCGGCACAGGCGGCCAGCCGGTCGTTGATGGCGCGCCTGGCGCCGCCGGAGATGACGACCGAGATGTTCGGGCTGTTCGCGCTTTCGGGCAAGGCGACGGCGTTCCTGGGGCCGGCGGTGCTGGCCTGGGTGACGGTGGCGTTCGCAAGCCAGCGCGCCGGCATGGCGACGATCCTGGTATTTTTCGTTGTTGGGTTTGCGCTGTTGATGACGGTGCCCGACGTGCGGCGTTGAAACAAAGGCCGTTTTACCGGACAATCCAGCCCATGACCTTTCCAGACAGTAAATTCGCCTCCGTCGCCGATTATGCGGTTGCCTATTTTGACCAGGCCAAGGCCGCCGCCCAATCCGTCGACCAGGAAAAGCTGGAGGCCGCCCTGACGTGCCTGGACGCGGCCTATGAGAGGGGCGGGACCATCTACGCCTGCGGCAACGGCGGCTCGGCGGCGATCTCGAACCACCTGGCGTGCGATCATTCCAAGGGCGGGCAGACGGACACCGACCTGAAGCCGAAGGTGGTGTCGCTTTCGACCAATATGGAGATAATCACCGCCATCGCCAACGATATCTCCTTTGACGATATTTTCGTCTATCAGCTCCGGACCCTGGCCGAGGACGGCGACGTGCTATTGACCATCTCGTCGTCCGGAGATTCGGAAAACGTCGTCCGCGCCGCCCGATGGGCGAAGGAAAAGGGCCTCGACGTCATCGCCTTCACCGGCTTCGACGGCGGCCGGTCGACCAAGCTGGCGACGGTCAACCTGCATGTGGAAGGCGACAACTACGGTGTTGTCGAGGACACGCATCAGTCCCTGATGCACATCCTGGCCCAATACATCCGGCTCAAACGAATGGACGACGGCACCATCCAGGAACGGAAGTTTTAACCGCCCCCCGCCGTCGCCCCGTCAACCTCATGCCCGATTCCGACGTTTACCGACTTTACGCGGTCAAATACGCCACCCACGACCGCACCCAGGAACTGAACTTCGTCGATCCCCCCGTCTCCGGCGGCCCGGAAGGCATTGCCGTGCGTTTGGACGAGGCGCCGGGGAAACTCTGAGATAAGCCGCCTAATGGCGAAAGTGGCGCATGCCGGTGAACACCATCGCCAGGCCGGCGTCGTCGGCGGCCTTGATCACTTCCTCGTCGCGGATCGAGCCGCCCGGCTGGATCACCGCCGTCGCCCCAGCTTCGACCGCCGCCAGGAGCCCATCGGCGAACGGGAAAAAGGCGTCGGACGCCACCACCGAGTCCTTGGCCCATGATTCGGGTTGGCCGGCGACCCGGACCGCGTCCTCGGCTTTCCAGGCGGCGATGCGCGACGAATTAACACGGCTCATCTGTCCGGCGCCGACGCCGACGGTGGCTAGGCCCTTGGCGTAGACAATGGCGTTGGATTTAACGTGCTTGGCGATAGTAAATGCGAAGCGCAGGTCCTTAAATTCGGCCTCCGTCGGTTGGCGCTTGGTCACCACCTTGGGCTCGCCGTCGGTGACGGCGTTGTCCCGGCCCTGCAACAGGAACCCACCGGAAAGGCCGCGCATCGTCGTCCCCGGCGCCGCCGGGTCGGGCATGCCGCCGGTCAGCAGAACGCGGAGGTTCTTCTTTTTGGCCAGCGCCTTGAGCGCGTCATCGTCGGCGCCTGGCGCGATGACGGCCTCGCAGAACAGCTTGGCGATCTCTTCGGCCGTCGCCGCGTCGAGCCGCCGGTTGACGGCGATGATGCCGCCGAAGGCGCTTTCGGTGTCGCAGGCCAGCGCTTTCGCATAGGCCCTGGCCAAGGTGTCGTCCAGGGCCACTCCGCACGGGTTGGTGTGCTTGATAATGGCGCACGCCGGGCGATCGGTGAACTCGGCCACCAGCTCGAAGGCGGCGTCGGTGTCGCCTAAGTTGTTGAACGACAATTCCTTGCCCTGGACCTGCTCGGCGGTGGTGACCCCGGGCCGGTTTTCACCGGTGGCATAGAAGGCCGCTTCCTGGTGCGGGTTTTCGCCGTAACGCATGACCTGCCGACGTTCGCCGCCGAAGGCGATACGGGGCGGAAAGGGCTCATTCAATTCAGCCGAAAACCAGCCCGAAATGGCGGCATCATAGACGCCGGTCCGCCCGAAGGCGCGGGCCGCCAGCTGAGCACGGAATTCAGGCGTCGTCGCACACTTGCCTGTCTTCATTTCGTCGATCAGGCGGGGGTAATCGGCGGGGTCGACGACGACGGTGACGAAAGCGTGGTTCTTGGCCGCGGCGCGGATCAAGGCCGGGCCGCCGATGTCGATGTTTTCGATGCAATCGTCGAAACCGGCGCCCGATTGAACCGTCGATTCGAAGGGATACAGGTTGACCACCAGCAAATCGATGGGGCCGATGGCGTTTTTCTCCATCGCCTGTTGGTGCCCGGCGTCGTCGCGCCTGGCCAACAGCCCGCCGTGGATCTTCGGGTGCAGGGTCTTGACCCGGCCGTCCATGATCTCGGAGAACCCGGTTTCGTCGGAAACGTCCTTGACGGCGAGGCCGGCGTCGCGAAGCGCCTTCGCCGTGCCGCCGGTGGAAAGAATCTCGACGCCGCACTCGGTGAGGAATTTCCCCAATTCATCGAGCCCGGCCTTGTCGGAAACGGAAATCAGGGCGCGTTTTATCGGCGTGGTCATGGTTTCCTAGCCCGACGCCGCCTTGGCCCCGGCGCCGTTCTCGACATGGAATTCTGGGACCAACTTTTGGATGATGGCGATAACGCGCTCTTCATCGTCCTCGCGGCAGGCCTGGGCCAGCTCATCCAGGGCCGGGGACAGGTCATCCAGGCTGCCGGCGCGGGGCGCCGCCAACAGCACGCCGGGGCACTCGGTCGCCACCGGCGGCTCGGCGCCGTGGAAGACTTCTTCGTAAAGTTTTTCACCGGGCCGGATTCCGGTGATGTCGATCCTGATGTCCTTGCCGGGCTTGAGCCCGGCCAGCCGGATCATTTGTTCCGCCAGGTCCATGATGCGGATGGGTTCGCCCATGTCGAGGACGAAGATCTTGCCGTCCTGGCGTCCGTTGCCGCCGTGGCCCAGGGCCGAGGCCTGAAGAACCAACTCCACCGCTTCGCGAACGGTCATGAAATACCGCGTCATGTCGGGGTGAGTGACGGTCAGCGGCCCGCCTTCGGCCAGTTGTTTCTGGAACAAGGGTACCACCGAGCCGGTGGACCCCAACACGTTGCCGAAACGCACGGTCATGAAGCGCGCACCGTTTCCGTCGCCGCGCTTGAGGTCGAGCGCCTGGCAATAGCTTTCGGCGATCCGCTTAGACGCGCCCATGATGCTGGTCGGGTTGACCGCTTTATCGGTGGAAATCAGGACCATAGCCGAAACACCGGTTTCCACACAGATGTCGGCGACGTTGACGGTCCCGGCGATGTTGGTGGTCGCCCCTTCAACGACGTTTATTTCGACCAGAGGCACATGCTTCAAGGCGGCGGCATGAAACACCAATTCGGGGCGCAACCGGTCGAACACCTGGGCGATGCGTTCCCGGTCGCAGACGTCGGCGATCACCGATTGCCGCCTTATATCCGGCCAGCCCAGCGCCGTTTCACGGTCGATGGTGTAAAGGGCCAGTTCGGAATGATCCAGAAGCCCAATTTCAGCGGGCTTGAAATCGCAGATCTGACGCACAAGTTCCGAGCCGATGCTGCCGCCGGCGCCCGTCACCAGCACCCGCTTTCCCTCGATCAGGCCGGCCATGGCGCCGCGGTCGAGGGCCGTTTGCGGGCGGCCGAGCAGGTCTTCGACGGCCACCGACTTGACCTCGATCTTATCCGAGACACCGCTCTTGAAATCGGTCAGGCTCGGCAGCCGGGCCATGGTCAGGCCCAGCGCATCGGCCTGATCCAGCAACGACCGCACCCGGGCGCCGTCCATGTCATCCTTGGTCAAAACGAGGCGCTGCGGTCGGACCCCGGCAGCCTTCAATTTCTTGACCGTGCCGGCGATATCACTCGCCGGACCGATGACCTCAATCCCGTGGATTTGCTTTCCGATACGGTCGGGACGGTCGGAAACGATACCGACGGCCCGGTAATTGGAATCCTCGGATCGCCTGAGCGCGCGGATAAAAAGCTCGGCCCCGTCTCCGGCGCCGACCAGAAGAACGGCGATCTTTTGGCCGTTGTGGTTTTCATTCGCCAGATCGAAGCGCCGATCCTTGACCAAGCGGTATATGAACCGGGGTCCACCCAAGAGCGCCATCAGCACGAACCAATCGATGAGAATAATGGACCGGGGCAGATACAGAAACCGGGTCCACAAGAACATCACCAGCGAGAACGTAAAAACGGCGATGGTTACGGCGCGGGTGATGGCCAAAAGGTCGTTGATGGAGGCATAGCGCCAGACCCCCCGGTAAAGGCCGGAAAACCAAAAAACCACGGCTGAAATGGCGACGAAAATGATCCCCCCCTGAATCATCGGATCCGGTTTGTAAAGGGTGGTGTCGTCGCCGAGCCTGAGGTAAAGCGCCAGAACAAACGACAACCCCGCCATGGCGATATCGTGGGCGTAGGCGACGAGGCCGCGGGGAGAAATTTTATGGGTGAATTTCATCGGACGTTGGCACCGTTATACTCTTTTTCCCGATGTAAACCAGACCGCCGTTTCCTTCAGTCCTTGTACCACGTCCCAGGGCGGCGTCCATCCCAGTTGGCGGCGTATTTTTTCGTCATCAATTTGCAGGCTGTCAAGCATCCTGCGGACGGCTTCGGATTTTCCCATCAACAGCCCGGCCAGCCGGATAAAGCTTTTTGGCGCCGGAAAAAGCAGTGCCGGACGGCCCAGGGCCCGGGCGACATGGCGAATCAGCGCCGACGTTGACAGATCCTCGCCATCGCGGACGAAATAAGTCTGCCCCGCCGCCTTGTTGCCGGGGTTCAGGCATCGAAGGACGGCATCGGCCAAATTGCCGACGTAGAGGAAACTGCGGCGGTTGTTGACGGTCATCAGGGGCAGCGGCGACGCTTTTTGGCACAGCTTCAACAGGGACAGGAAGTTCCCGCCGACGCCGGGCCCGTAAACCAAAGGCGGGCGCAAAATGACGGGTTCCAGCCGCCCTGGACCGGCGGCTTCCATCAACGCTTTTTCCGCCGCCCATTTCGACAGCCCGTAGGCGTCTTCGGGTTCGGGGGTGTCGGTTTCGACGAACGGCCGCGCGGCAGTGCGTTCGCCCATGACCTTGACGGTGCTGACAAAGACGAACCGCCGGACGCCCGCCGCCGCCGCCGCCTTGGCCAGACACGCCGTGCCGTCGGCGTTGACGCGATAGTATTCCGCGGAGGGGTCGGCTGCTTGCTCCTTCATGACGTGGACTCGGGCGGCAAGATGCACCACCACATCGACGTCCGAAAGCACTTGGCTCCAGTCGGTTTCTGGACCGATATCGTGAACCACGTGACAGTACGCTCCCGGCGGGACGTCCGGGTGGTCGGGGCGGCGGGCCACGGCGGCAACCTGATGCCCGTCGAGCAACAGGGCTTGGCAAACATGGCGGCCGATGAAACCGGTGGCGCCGGTGACCAGGACCCGCATCACGGCGACTCCGTTTTCACAGGCGCCGGCGACGACGCTTCCGAGCCCCGCCCGGCGGCGGCCAGTTCCAGGACCTGCGCCATATGATGGGCTTGGCGCTCGCGGCTGTGAATGGGCGCGGCTTTAAGGCCCTTCTCGGCCATTGCCTTGCACCGGACGCGGTCGCCTTCAAGCGCCGTTACCGCATCGGCCAGGGCCGCCGGGTCCTCCGCGGGGACATGCAGGCCGGCCCTGTCTTCGGCGATGATGCGGCTGGCTTCCCCTTCCGGCGCCGCCAACAGCACCGGCACGCCCGAGGCCATGGCCTCGAAGATCTTCGACGGGATGACGCCGGCAAAGACGGGGGCGTTCTTCAGGTGCACCAGCGCCACGTCGCAAAGGCTCCAGACTTTCCCCATCGCGTCTTTGGGCTGCATCGGCATGAAGACGACGTTATCCAAACCGCGCCTTTCGGCGTCCGCGATCAGCCGGTCCCGTTCGGCTCCGGCGCCGGCAAGAAGGAAACGAACGGCGTTCCGGTGTTTAAGTCTTTCGGCGGCATCGAGCACGTTGGTCAGCGCATGGGCCATGCCGTGGGTGCCGACGTAACCAACGACGAAACGTCCCTCAAGGTCCCACGCGCGGGCCAAGGCCCTGTCCTTGTCGGCGGGACCGTAACGCCAGGTGTCGACGCCGTTGGGAACGACGGCGATCTTTTCGGCCGCGATACCGCGCCCCACGAGATTTTCCTTGAAAGCCCCCGTGAGCGCGACAACGGCTTCGGACCGCCGGTAGAGATTGAGCTCCAGCTTTTCGATCAGGCGCAGAGCCAGGCTGGATTTAACGGCGCCGACGGCGGCAATGGAAGCCGGCCACAGGTCTCCCAACTCGAAAACAAAGGGAACCCGGCGGACCGCCGCCACCAGGGTGCCGGCGACGGCGGCGAAGAACTGGGGCGAGGTGGCGGCGACGACGTCCGGTTTCGGCCCCGACAGCCCGGCCCAGAACCCGGTCACCATGAAGCTCAGGAAATCCAGCGTCCGGCGGACGACGCCGCGGTTGGAGGCGATGTAGGTCTTGACCCGGATGACCCGGATTGCGGAAATTTCCTCCACCTGCCGCCAGCGGTTTTTGTAGCCTTGCAAAAGGCGGCCTTCGGGAAAATTGGGAGCCTGGGTGATGACGGTGACCCGGTGTCCCCACTTCACCCAATAGCACGCGCGCTCGTAAACCCGGGTCGCGGCGGCGTTGGTTTCCGGAGGGAAGTTTTCGGTCAGGAACAGGATGTTCAAGGACCGCCCCCCGGGGTTGATTGGGGTCTGCCTCCCGACCCTAGATAAAAAAGCAGCCACATAACGATGAACAACGCGCCGGCAAGCGCCTCCGCCGCCCAGCCGTTCGCCGCGGCGACGGCCAACATTACCAGGATGATGTCGACCCACAATATATGGAGAACGACCTGGGAATGGGTGAGGCCGCGTTTCACCGCCTGCTGGTAGAAATGTTCCCGGTGCGCCCGCCAGACCTTTTCACCGCGAAGCGCCCGCCGGACCAGGGTGATGGTGGTGTCGGCCAGGAAATAGAGCGGCAGAATCAGCGCCGCCTGCCAGTGGCCGTTTTTGGCCAGCACCAAAAGCAGCCATCCGATCAGGAACCCCAACGGCACGCTGCCGACGTCGCCGAGGAAAATCCGCGCCGGGTGCCAGTTCCACCAAAGAAAACCCAGTGCGCCGGCCAATAGCGCCAGGCCGTAGATCACGAATGCCGGCGACATCCCGGCCACCGCCGCCACCAGGGCGATGCCGAGGCCGAGCGCCGCCGTTTCGACGCCCGCCAAACCGTCGATGCCGTCCATGAAATTGAACAGGTTGATGAACCACAGCCACAACAATCCCGCCGCCAACCCGTCCAGCGCGCCGGGCAGCAGGCCGCCGAAGAAGGGATTGACCGACGGCGTGGACGCCAACACGAACGCCACCGCCGCGCCTTGTCCCAAAAGCCGCCAAAGGGGGCTCAAACCCTTTAGGTCGTCGAGCCAGGAAAGCGCCGCCAGGGCCAGCGCGGCGGCGGCGACGGAAAGCGATATGGCGGCCGCCGGCGTGTCCCAGGAAATTCCCACCCACCCGGTGAGGACGGCGGCGACGACGGCGATGCCGCCGCCTTTCGGCGTCGGCGTCACGTGGCTAGATCGTTCGTTGGGATGGTCCAGGATGGCCTGGGATTTCAGCAGCCGGAGAATCAGTCCGGTGCCCACGAAAGAGGCCATGAAGACGATGACAACAACAAACGCGAAAAGGGTCCAATTCATAAAAGGAGTTTATAGGGAACCTGCCCGGCCAACAAAAAAAAGCGCCCCTCCGGCGGTTTTTCCGGGGGGCGCTTCGGAGCGCTCAATGTAATGAAAGGGGAAATCGTTTATTCGCTGGGGATGAGCGTCTCCTCGAGCCGGGCCAGCATCCGCACCACGTCAAGGCCCAGTTCAACATCGTCCATATTGGGCAAGCCCAGGGCAATGGCAGCGGCGAAGGCGAGGACGACGCGCTCCAGCGGCAGGCCGGGGCCGAGCTTGAACGTGCCGCCGGGATCGTCGGGCGTTGTCTTGAGACGTAGTTTCCCGTCCCCGTCCCTGGTGTCGTCATAAATCAATTCGCCGCCTTCGAAGGCGGCGGCAAAAAGGCGCTGTTTATCCTTATGCATGTTACTGACGGCGATCCGGGCGGCAACGTCACCGAAACCGAGTTCCAGCGCCAGCGCTCGGCCTTCGCCTTCGGGGGTCTTGCGAGTTTCGATCAAATGAGCCGTTGACCGGTCCGGCGGGCGGCCGGCAAGGTCGATGCACATGGCGACGTCGTGGCTGCCCCAATCCCAAAGCATCGGCGTGTCCTTGCGGAACGGCCCCCAATTCCCGGCGACGGTCGAAACGGCGTGAAGGGGGCCGAGACGCCGGGATTCCCGTTTCAGGGCCTCCCAGGCGGCGCTATACAAATGAATATGATCGACGAGGACGATGGCGCCTTTCGACCGGGCCCGGTCCAAGACCGCCTCGGCCTCGGCGATATCGAGGGTCAGGGGTTTTTCCACCAGTACCGGCAAGCCCCGGTCTACGGCGGCCAGAGTCATCTCCGCATGCAGCGCCGGGGGGGCGGCGACGATAACGCCGTCCAGGTCGCCAGCCTTTATAAGCGCCCGCCAATCATTGCTTATTTCGCATCGAGGACCGACGAACCCGGCGCTTTCGGGGTTGCGGCTGGCGAGGCGGAAGAGCGTGACGCCGTCAAGCCCGTCAATGGTCCTGATATAATTACGGCCCCACGGGCCGGCGCCGATGAGGCCGAGACGAAGGGTTTCGTTGTTTCCGCTCACGTCTTGCCGGTGTAGGCCTTGTCCGCCCAACCAAGGAATCGCTTCAGGCCGTCCTCCAAGTCGACCCGGGGCTCGAAGCCGATATCCCGGCGGGCCTTTTCGATGTCGGGGCAGCGGCGCCGAGGCTCGTCGGCGGGGTAGCTGTCGGGGTATTCGATGAGGTTGTATTCAAGCGATTTCCCCGCCGCCTTCTCCATCGTCTTGACCAGGCCGAGCATGGTTATTTCCGGCTTCGGGTTGCCGATGTTGTAGGTCTCGCCGGGAACGCCTTCTGCGAGGACGCGCAAAAACCCGTTTATGGCGTCGGTGATGTAACAGAACGTCCGCGTCTGGTTGCCGCCGCCGTAAATATTGAGAGGCTTCCCGCCTTTGATCCGGCTGGCGAAATTGGGCATCACCCGGTAATCGGTTTCCTGCATGCCGGGGCCGAAAACGTTGAACGGCCGGATGGTGTTGGCGGCAAGGCCGAATTTATGGTGAAAGACGTAACACAGCGTCTCGCCGACCCGCTTGCTTTCGTCGTAACACGCGCGCGGCCCCTGGGCGGCGACGTTGCCGCGATAGCTTTCCGGCGTCGGCACGTACTTGGGGTCCGGGTCGCCGTAGATTTCCGACGAGGAAAAGAAGGCGAACCGGGCCTGGTGGCGTTCCGCCAGCGCCAGCATGTTGCGGGTGCCGGTGGTCGCCACCTCCAGCGTCTCCAGAGGATAGGCGCGGTAATAAAAGGGACTGGCGATGCCGGCGGCGTGAACGACGAAGTGAACGTCTTGGTTCCAGTCCAGGGGCTCGATGACGTCGTGCTTGATGAAGGTGACGTTGGGGCGCTCACCCATGGAGGCGCCCTCGTCGCCGGCGGTGATCAGGTTGTCGAGGACGACCAGCCGGCAAGGGTCCCCGAGCACCGTTTCATTCAGGTGGACGAAGACCTCGGTGAAATACCGGCCCAGGAACCCGCGCCCGCCGCTCAGCATCACCGTCTTGCCGGCGAAAGCTTGCGCCTTGTCGCTTAAGGCGCGGGCGATCTCGTGGATATCGGTTTGCAGGAAGAAGTCGGTCATGGCGTCGGCAATGGGCGTTGGCGGGTCAGTGGACTTCCAGGGAAGGGAGCGGAACAATAAAACGCCCGCCCCGTTCTTGAAAGCCCCGGTGTTTGTCCATGATCGGCTCGGCGAAGTTCCAGGCCAGCACGATCACGTAATCGGGGTTGCGTTGGTAAAGGGCTTCTGAGGGCAACACCGGAATATGATGGCCGGGGGTATAGAGGCCCTGTTTCAGGGGGCTGTCGTCGACGATGAAATCGACCGTTTCAGGCCCCAGGCCGAAGTGATGCATCAACGTCGTCGCCTTGGCCGGCGCCCCGAACCCGGCGATGGATTTGCCCTCGGCCTTGATGCCGGCCGTCAGCGCCTTGAGGTCTTGGCCAAGCTTGTCGATGCGCCCGGCGAAGTCCCGGTAGGTTTCGGCCTTGTCCAGGCCCATGCGTTCCTCCATGGCGATCAGGTCCCTGACCGAGCCGTCGGCCGGGTGGGGGACGCCTGAAACCTGCGCCATTCCCCGGATGGAGCCGCCGTGGGTGGGCACCCGTTCGGCGGCGAAAAGCTCCATGCCCGAAGCGGCGAAAAAGGGTTTCAAGGGTTTGAGGGAATGATAAGCCAGGTGTTCGTGGTAGACGCTATCGAACAGCGTGCTTTCGATCACGTCGGCCAGGTACGAAACCTCGAAAACGAATACCCCGCCAGGGTCCAAAAGGGTCCGCACCCCTTCGACGATGCCTTTCGGGTCGTCGGCGTGAGCGAAGACGTTGTTGGCGGTGACGATCCGGGCCGGGCCGCGGTTGTCCCGGATTTCCGCCGCCAGGTTGGGGGTGAAGAAGGCGGCCATGGTCTCGGTCCCGGATTTCGTCGCCCGGGCGGCGATGTCCCTGGCCGGATCGACGCCCAGCACTTCCATCCCCCGGGACCGGAAGGCCGAAAGCAAGGTTCCGTCATTGGAGCCGATATCGACCGCGAGGCTCCCGGCCGGCGGCTTGAAGCGGCCGATAACGCTATCCGCGTAATCCTCGAAATGTTTGACGAAATGGGGCGAGGTGCCGGAAACGTAGACGTAATCCTCGAATAACAGGCGGGGGTCGACGACATCCAACAACTGCACGTGGCCGCAGCCGGCACAGAAGAAAACGTCCAGCGGATAACATGGTTGGTCGGTGGTTAAAGCGGCTTCGCCGACGAAGGCATTGGCCGGCGGCGTCGGCGTCAATTCGAGTACGGACACAAGGTCGCCGCCGCTGCAAAGCCTGCACGTGTCCCGCCGCCGGTGGGGCTGACTCATGGGTGCGTCAGTCTTCCGGCTTCCAGGTCGTCAGGCCGGCGTCGTCGATCACCTGCACCCGCACCACGTCGGACTCATAAGCCTCCTGGTTGCGCGGGTTGCGCGACAGGGTCAGGAACACCGTGTCCTCGGGAAACTTCATGGCGTGGTCGACCATGGGCGGCGTGAACACCATCTCGCCGGCCTTGACGAGAAGGCGCTCGGGCTCCTCCTCGCTGCCGGTGGGGCGGTGGAAGTATTCGATGGCGCCGGAAACCACATAACAATAATGCCAATCGGTCTTGTGATAATGGTTGGCGCGAAGCGAGCCCTTTTTGGATGAAATCATCACCGCGCTTTTCATTATTTCGTCGACCAGCGGCTGAATATCGCCGCGGGCGTCGAAAAAGGGCGCCTCCAGCGCCACCAGGGGTTCTTCCGGCCATGAGGCCTTTTCTTCCTCGCTCACGGGGTCGATATCGTCTTTGCCCATGGTTCCTCCAGGGGGATTAACGGAAAAGGCGCCGCACCACGATCGTCCACAGGACGGCGACGGCGTGATGGGCCTTGATTTTCTTTCCTTCGTCATAGGTGCGGCCGTAATAGCTTATCGGCACCTCGAACATGGCCTTGGCCTTGGAAACGGCCCGGGACAAAATCTCGGCCTGCTGCTCCCAGCCGTCGGTGGTCAGATCCTTCGGGTCCACCAGATCGCGCCGGTAAAGCAGATAACAAGAATAGATGTCGGTAAACGTGGTGTTGTTGAGGATGTTGAAGGTGAAGGTGATAAACCGGTTGCCGAGCTTGTGCCAGAAATAGGACACCCGGGTGCAAGGCGACGCCACCAGGCGGCTGCCCATGACGATGTCGGCATCGAAGTCGAGGACCGGTTTCAAAAGCTTTTCGTATTCCACGGGGTCGTATTCCAGGTCCGCGTCCTGAAACAACACGTAATCGCCCGTCGCTTCCGAAAGCCCGGCCTTGACGGCGGCGCCCTTGCCGCCGTTCCGGGCCCGCTTGAGAAGTCTGGTGTATAGCTTGGGGTTCTGTTCCAGAAGCTCGACCGTTTTGTCGGACGACCCGTCGTCGATGACCAGGACCTCGATCATGACGCCCTCGATCTTCTGGGCGGCGACCCGGCCCAATAGCTCGATGATGGTCGCCTCTTCGTTATAGGCGGGAACGAGGATCGACAGGCTGATCATCGGGGTTATACCAAGGGTCATTATCACCGATCCTTGGTATTAATTACCTGAAAAGATTGTAACGGAGAATACTGGCGACCACGCGCAACCCATCCCGCCAGCCAATCTTTTTCCCTTCGTCGTAGGTCCGGCCGGCGTAGCTGATTCCAACCTCGAAAATGCGGGGCTTGGGATTAAGATGGCTGACCTTTGCCGTTATTTCGGGATCGAAACCGAAGCGGTCCTCTTGAAGGGTCACTTTTTCAAG
>CEPV01094569.1_pt1 | contig 19961 bp, 22 predicted proteins | sample 530451 | NCBI WGS metagenome assembly CEPV01 (sample SAMEA2620097, study PRJEB7988) | marine metagenome | isolation source: saline water (ENVO:00002010), including | reverse complement strand
GTCCAATAGAGCTTGGAAAACCAGTAGAAGCAGATATAACTCATGAAGGTGAAATAAACCAGAAAGCAACTGAACAAGATGAAGCAGTAAAAGAAATTGTCGAGGCTAAAGATAAAGGAACTAAAAAGAATTTGTTTTCCAGGATGATTAATTTCTTTAGAAGCTTGTTCTCTTCCTAAGATGATAATTACATCGATATATAAAATAGAGAAGCTTTAATAATAAACTATATAAATAGTAAATATATAGAATTCTTTATGGTTTTCCATATTGTAAAAGAGGTGAGAGATATTAATAGGTTTAGGGATATTCTTACAGTTCTGTTTGAAGAAGGCTTTGATTTTTTATTACAAAAAATAAGGCTCAAACATAAAATTCCTTTAACTAAGAGAGTCAAGGCAAGAGTTGAAAAGAAGAAAAAGCACACTATTGAAAAAAGATTGAGATTAACGCTGGAAAGATTAGGACCCACATTCATTAAATTTGGCCAGGTTTTGAGTGTAAGGCCTGATTTGATACCTAAAAGCTATATAAAAGAGTTAGAGAAATTACAAGATGATGTACCTGCTTTTTCTTATAAGGAAGTAAAAGAACAGGTAAAGAAAGAGTTTGGAAAAGATATAAATGAAGTATTTCCTCATTTTGAAAAAAAGCCAATTGCATCTGCTTCAATAAGCCAGGTGCATAAAGCTGTTTTAAAGGATGGCAGCACAGTAGCAGTCAAGATACAAAGACCTAATGTAAGACAAATAATGGAAACAGATGTTGAGATAATGCTATATGTTGCCAAGCTGCTTGAAAAACATATTCCTAAGATAAAGCAGTATAATCCAGTAGGCATAATAAATGAATTTGCAGAGTGGACTAAAAAAGAATTAGATTTTAAGAAAGAAGCACTTAATGCAAAAAGATTTGCAGGAAATTTCAAAAGTGACAGAAATATAAAAATACCGGAGATATATGATACCTTTACTACTGATAAAATCCTGGTTATGGAATTCATAGATGGCATAGAGCTGCATAAAATTGAGCAAATAAAGAAGAAGAAAATTAACTTAAAACCGTTGCTTGAAAAGGGTTTTAATGCGATTTTGACTCAAGTGTTTGTACATGGATTTTTTCATGCAGATCCGCATCCAGGCAACATTATCATAACTCCTGATGATAAAATAGCTTTTGTGGATTTTGGCATTGTTGGATATTTTGATGAAAAATTAAAGGACAACTCCATAATCTTATTTTATGGGATAATAGAAAACGATACAGAGAAAATAGTAGATACACTAATTGAACTTAGTGGTGGGGAAATAAAAAACAAAGGAGAGTTAACGTATGAAATTAGCGATATAGTTGGAGAGTTACAGGGAAAGGAAATAAAAAATGTAAAGGTAAGTCATGTGTTAGAAGAAGTTTATGATGTTGCGTTACAATATGGTTTAAGGATGCCAATGTCATTTGTTTTATTCGGAAAGACCATTATTACATTAGAAGGTATTGCTCTTGAGTATGACCCGAAATTCAGGATAATAAGCAGTTCAAAGCCTTTTGTTGAAGAGTTGATGGCAAAAAGATACAGTCCTGTGTATGTATTCAACAGCTTCATGAAAAGTATGTTTAGATTCAGAAAGTTTGCAGAAGAACTTCCAGAACAGACAACAAGAGCATTAAAGCGAATTGAGAAAGGGACTATTCATGTTGATATAGAAGATACTGATATAAAAAGATTATCTTTGGAAATTGACAGGTCAGGCAACAGGGTAGCTTATAGCATGTTGACAGCTGCTTTGCTTATTGTTGGCGCATTGACAATTGATTTTGGCAGTCCGGTTGTTTTCAATATACCCTTAGTTCCGTTTTTAAGCTTTTTAGCAGCGTTATTATTATCATTTATACTATTATTTTCAATTTTAAGGGAAAAAAATATTATTGAATAAATTTTGAGGTGAGACAAATGAAAGATGCGATAAAGAAAAGTTTTTTACTTGGGTTAGGAGCAGCAAGCATGACAAAGAGCCAGGCAGAAAAAATGGTAAAACAGTTGGTAAAAAACAATGCAGTGACTGTAAAAGAAAGCAAGGAACTGCTGAAAAGAGTAAAAAGGCATGCAACGAATGAAAGCAAAAGAATAAGTAAGTTTGTGCAACAAGAAGGAAAAAGAGCTGCAAAAGACTTAGGAGTTGTATCAAAAGGACAGGTAAGTAAAGTAAAGAAGAATCTTAAGGGTATGCATAAGGAATTAAGCGCTAGAGGGAAAAAAACTTTAAAGAAAATACTAAAAGACCTTTCAAAGTAAAAAAATGCCTTTTGCAGTAACACATGTTTTATTTGCAATAATATTAGTAGGGCTTTATAGAGACTATGCTGCAAAACACAAGAGATACTTTACCCTGCATACACTATTTATAGCAGGCTTTGCCGGCTTGTTGCCTGATGCTGATATACCCTTAAACTGGTTTCTTAATTTAATTGGAGCTGAATTGCTCCATAGAACTGTTACACATACTGCCCTATTTGGGTTGATATTTTTAATCCCAGCATTTATTTTATGGTATCATAAGAAACACACAATTGCTGTTTATTTTTTTGTGACTTGTTTTGGTGTTTTATTGCATTTGATGCTGGATTATTTATTTGTTGCTGATGGTGCTGGTGGAATAATGTTTTTTTATCCGTTTTCTACTGCAATGTATGGATTAAACCTATTGCAAAATGTAAGCAGTAATTTGTTTGCTGCAATGGATGCAATAATATTGCTATTATGGCTTTGGCATGAAGAGGTAAAGCACAAGATAAGCGATTTTATCTAGAAAAGGCCAAGATTCCTTAAGCCATAAACTATTAATGAAACAATAAGGACTATAAACGGGGCAGTGAATATATTATGCTTTTTCTTGTCCATATAGTAAGTAATGCCTATTGATGCTAGCATTCCAACTATTAAGTAAAACCATTTTAAATTTCTACCAAAATTTGTATAGAAAATAAAAACCATTACTATAGAAACAGGAATAGCTCCTGTTAAGATTGCTTTCCAGTTGTATTCTTTGGGCATTTTTCAATTAAACAATATCAGTTTTAAACAATTTTTTATAATTATTTTATTTTCATTGGATTATTGATAATATTATTTTTTTATTAAATATTGTTATTTTTAATTTATTTTTTAAGTGTTTTTATTATTGAATCTTATTTTCATTCAATTACAGTACCTTTAAACTTTTTATTATTCAACACATTCTCAAAATTCTTTAAATTTTTTCCTATGACAATAACTTTTGTTTTTGATTTCTCTGCTGCTTTGGCAGCTATTGGGTCAAATGGCGCGTTTAAGCCAGCAGTCCATTTTGTTCCAATCATTTTTCTAAAGTGTTTCCAGCAGATATGTTTTATTTTCTTTGCGTCTTTATGTTTTCTCGGGTCTTTGTCATAAACATAGTCAATATTGCTCATGTTGATTATTGTGTTTGCTTTAAGGTTTTTTGCCAGCAAAACAGCATCATAATCAGTTGACCATCCTGGTTTCCAGCCAGCTGCCAATATGATTTTTTTCTTGGAATTTATTTTTTTTGTTGGATCTTCAATTATGTTTTCATCGGAATATTCATGAAAAATAGTCCTAAGCAAAAATGCATTCAGATGTGTTGCAGAAATCCCCATCCAATCCATTGCTTCCCGGTCATTTCCGATAATATCAGCTAAAGCTTCTTGGTATTTTCTTGCTATTGACCCACCGCCACATACAATAACAAATTTATAATTTTTCCTTAGAAATTTTTCAATAGTTTTTTTGAAATTCCTCAGAAAATTTATGTCTATTTTTTCAGGAGCTATCAAAGAGCCTCCTAATGATAATATTATTGTTTTTTTCATTTTAACTTCCAACACCAATAAAACTGACACCCAGAATTATTAATCCAATACCCCACCATTTCATCATGCTCATTTTTTCTCCTAAGAATTTTACTGAAAGCAAACTTACCCATATATAAGTCAAGGAGACAAAAGGGTAAAGTATTGATAAATCCCCACCTTTAAGCGCAGGAATAAAAAGTAATGTACCAAGCCCATATAACGAAACTCCACCCATAAGATGATAATTTCTAATTAAAGAGCTTATCTTAGAGAGTTTTTTTGAGGATGCTTTTTTCAATAGAATAGGTCCAAATGCACCCACAAAAGTTGCTGAAATTACAAGTCCTATTGCCCATAGTTCTGTTGCCATTAGATTGCCCCGACACCATCAGAAGCACTTCTGTTGCTGCCATAACCTATAAATATTATTCCAGAGATTATTATGAAAACCCCAAGCCACTTAAACAGATTCATTGTCTCATCAAGGAAATAAATTGACAAAAAGCTCACCCAAATATAGCTTGTCGCTATTATTGGATATAAAGTAGAGACTTCTCCTCCACGAAAGCTTATGATTATTAATATGCCTCCAATAGAATACAATAAAATTCCCATCAGCAAATTAACATTTGTTATGATGCTCAGAATATTAAAGCTTAATTTTTCTACTCCAAGCTTCCAGAATATCTGCGCAGTTGAAGTAAGCAATGTGCAGAATAAAACCAATCCTACTGCCCATAGTTTTGTTTTCATTTTAAACTATTGTTTCCCCTTTACAGCTATTTAAAATGAATGCTTGAAAATTTTTTAATTTTCATTGTTTTCATTTTAAACTATTGTTTCCTTTTTACAGATATTTAAAGTGAATGCTTGAAAATTTTTTAATTTTCATTGTTTTCATCTTAATCTTTTAATAAAATTTCAATTACTCTTGCAAATACTGGCCTTGAAATAAATACGCCAATAGATGCTCCAAAGATTGTTGTTATTGCAAAGCCTTTAAGCAACCCAGCGCCTGCAAATATCAAGGGTATTAAAGCCACTAGAACAGTAAAGTAAGATGCCATTATTATGAAGAAAGCTCTTTTTATTCTTTCTCTCCAGTTATATATAGCTTGTTGTCCTCTCAAAGTTTCATCTGTAATAACAATCTGATGGTCAATGCCTGTACCAACTGCTATTATTATTCCTGCAACTGCTGCTAGATCAATATTCCAGCCTATTAAAGCAGCAAGACCGAGCAATAGCATAACTTCGGATATGGAAATTATAACCATTGGAACTGCAACTACTAGCTTTCTATACCTTATAAAAACAACAATTCCAACAGAAATTAATGCAAATAGTCCTGCTATAAATGCATTTTTCAAAAATTCTTCTCCAAGCAAGGGGCTTATTGCATCTATCTTTACAATGTCTAGTTTAACTGGCAAAGAGCCGGTAATCAAAACTGTTTGCAGGCGTTTCATGTTATTTAACGCGTTAATTATAGCTTCTTGTTGTGATAAACCAATTCCAGAACCAGAGATTTGTATTTCTGTTGTTGCGCTGCCTTGCAGATCTGCTCCTATATTTAATTCGTCTACTTTAGTATCATCAAGATGAAGCTCTATTGGTTCAGATAAATACCTCCCGTCATCTACTAGGGATAAAGTTCTTGTTGCATCTGCCTGTCTTTGCGCAGCTTCCGGAGTGATGGTAATTGAAAACCTAAACCTGCACACATTGTCTCTTCCTGATTGCGTACAACCAGCATTTGGGTCAATACCTGCGCAATCTGCTGCTCTGCAAACAAAAACAATATCTTTACCACCTATAAAAACAGTCTTGTTGGCTATTTTTGCCTCAAATTTGCCTTGTTTTGCTAAAAGCTCTCTAATTTCTTCTTCATTAGCGCCTGCAATCTCAACCAGAATGTATTGATTTCCAGTCAAATCTGATGCATCCCTTATTATCAAATCACTTAAGCCATAAACATTAAGCCTTTCATTCATATTATCTATTAAAGTCTGCAAGTCCTGTGGTGATAAAGGAACCTCTGGCTGCAGCAAAACTCTAGTTCCGCCTTGTAAATCAAGACCTTTCCTTATATTTGTTTTTGGTGCCTTAAAGATTCTTATTCCAATATCTTCGGTTATTCCTGTTTGGACTTCTATTGTTTTTGGCGCTTCTATTGTTTTTATTACTGTTTTATTTTTTTGAATTATTGATCCATTTACTGTTTCGTTTATTGTTACAACTTCTTCTATTGTTTTTGTTTCAGTTTCATTTAATTCTATAATTTCAATAACTTCCCTTGTTGTTAATCTATACAGCCCTTTATTGGATTTTATCTGCACTGACTGGTTTGGCTTTAATGTGTTTACGTAATCATAATAATCCTCAACACTAGTTATTGGCCTGTTGTTTATTTCTAAAATACGCTCCCTGTTCACTGGAGATTTAGTGGGTGAGGGCTGCTGCAAATCAGCTTCTGCTGCAGCGCTGTTTGTTAGTATGCTTCTTATTGCAATCCCATCTGCAACTGGCCTAGGGTTGATGGCAACCACTGCTAAAGCCAATAGAACTAATAAAATTATTACTCTTGCATTTTTGATTATTTTTTTAGCTTTGTATTTCACTTTCTCGTTTCTTTGCCTTTCTTTCAAGATAGAATCTTAAAATTCCAACATTCTGTATCCAAGTGCTTATTAAATCAGCAACTAATCCTATCAACAAAATTAACATTATTTGCTTGATTATTTCTGATTGTGTTATAAGCATGGTAACAGTCACAGCAATTACTGTTGTTGTTGTCATAGTGAGCCCTGTCTTAAGCGCGCCATAGATTCTTTCCATCCCCGTTCCTTCTTTTCTTTTTAATAGCCTTATAGAAAGCAGTATGTTTGTGTCTACAGAATAACCTATTAACATTAAGAAAGCTGCAATGCCTGCAGAACTTAGTTTAATTCCAAGTAAATTTACAATTGCTAACGTTATTAAAATATCAGAGAATACTGCTATAATCACTGCTAAGCTTGGAATGCTCCATCTCAAGAAAATATAAATTAACACTATACTAAATAAAAAAACCAAAGAGTCTGTAAACAAACCCCTGCTAAATAGGATAAAAATACCTCCTAAAATAGACAAAAAGCTCACTAAAACTTTAAGCTTCAAATTAGGACCAAAGTAAAGAAATACCACCATGCCCATAAATAAAAAAGCAGCAATCAAAGATCTTGTAATTTCCTTAAAAAAAGAAGCGCCTAAAGATGAACCAACTATCTCAACTGAATAATCTTGGGTTGTAAGTTTTTTGTTTAATGCATTGCCTATTTCTATTATTAATTCGTCAATTTTGCCAGTTTGATCTTGCTCAATATCTGCTTCTATGATAACACCAACTTGCGCGCCAAACTGGCTTAATGATTTTGTTGCTATATCATTTGCAGGAAATTTGGAAGAAATTATGTTTTCTAATTGTGTTAAATCAATAGGTTGCTTTGCTGGTATGGTAACAGTAACACCGCCTTTTAGGCTTACATCACGATTAATAAAATCTCCTGTTGATACAGCTTTAAATGCAATTAATAATATAGCTATGAAAATAAGCGTAAATGGTATGATTAACAGCTTTTTATATTGGCCTTCGTATATTTTTTTAATTCCGGAGAATTTATCTTTGGTTTCGGTTTCTTCCATAAGGTCTAAAGAGAAAAATAGAGTATTTATAAGGGTTGTGGAAAATAAAAGATTAATATTTCCAAAATTTTTATTAGAAAGCCAAAATTACAAATAAATATTATTGCTTTGCGCAAGCCTTAACAAAACCGTAGAACAGAGGAGAAGGATTGCCCAATCTGCTCTTGAACTCGGGATGACTTTGAGTTGAAATCATAAAGGGATGAGAAGGCAACTCTATAAACTCCATCAGCTTTGTTCCATCCTTTCTTAAATGATATCCAGAAAAAACCAACCCTTTATTTTCCAATTCTTTAATGAATTTTGGATTTACCTCGTACCTATGCCTATGACGTTCTAAAACAATGTTTTTGTGTCCATTTAAAATTCCTAATCTAAATGCTTGGCTTTTGTCTTTCTCTAATTTTTGCAGTCTTTCATTATCTTCTTTTAATCTGCCAGTTTCTTTGTATAAATGCAGAACTTTGCTTTTTTCCTTTAAAACAGCAGCATAAGCGCCTAAACGCATTGTTCCGCCGTAATCACCTTTTTCCATAAGCTTTTTTTGTGTTGGCAATATGCCAATAACAGGGAACTTTGTTTTTTCATCATTTTCTGTTGTGTTTGCATTTTCCAGATTGCACACGTTTCTTGCAAATTCAACTACTGCTAATTGCAAGCCGTAACATAATCCTAAGAAAGGTATGTTGTTTGTCCTTGCATAATTAATTGCTTTTACCTTTCCTTCAACTCCAGAACTTCCAAAACCACCCGGTATAATTATTCCACTGCAATCTTTCAAGGCGTTGATATTACTTTCATTTTTTTCAAATTTCTTTGAATCGATCCATACTATCTCAACACCAACATCCAGTACAGCTGCAGCGTGCTTTAAGGATTCGTTAATGCTCACATAGCTATCTACTAAATTATAATCTCCAATATCCACATATTTTCCAACAATAGCAACCTTAATCTTCTTTTTTGGATTTTTTATTTTAGAAACCAATTTTTCCCATTCGTTCCAGTTTGGAGTTCTTTTTGGTTTTAGTTTTAATTCTTTCAATATTTTTATTCCTAACTGTTCTTTTTCCAGATCCAATGGAATGGAATAAATAGTATCAATATCTGGCTCTGAAATTACATATTCAGAAGGTATATTTGCATAGACCTCTATTTTTTGTTTTCTTTCCTTGTCTAATGGCTTTTTGGCGCGGCATACAATGAAATCAGGAACAATTCCTGTCTCGCTCAATAATCTTATTGCTTGCTGAGTGGGTTTAGTTTTCATCTCCTCAATATGAGAGGGAACTGGAAGATATGTTACCAGAACATAGGACACATCATCTTTTCCTAGCTCTCTTTCCAAACTTTTCATTGCAAAAAGGAAGGGGATGTTTTCATAATCTCCGATAGTGCCTCCAATCTCAACAACCACTATATCATAACCATTACCTGATTCTTTAAGCCTGTTTTTTATTTCCTCCGGAACATGAGGTATAAATTGAACAGTCTTTCCTAGAAATTTTCCTTTTCTTTCCTTGTCAATTATTGTCTTGTATATCTGCCCAGTTGTTATGTTGTTTCTTTTTGAGATTTCCATATTAAGGAATCTTTCATAATTTCCCAGATCCTGGTCTATTTCTCCACCGTCATCTGTAACCCATACTTCTCCATGTTCTGTAGGCCTTAAGGTACCGGCATCATAATTTATGTAAGGGTCTATTTTTACAGTTGTAACTTTATAGCCATATTCTACTAAAATTTTTGCAATAGAAGCAGTTGTAACACCCTTACCCACTCCGGACATTACTCCCCCAGCTACTACTATGAATTTAGTCATTGATAACACCACCTAAATTTAATCAGAACTATGAAATTTGTTTGTTGCATTACTAAAAAAAGTTGCTTTCATATAAATAATTTACTATTTTTGGTTATTGTTTTCAATATTGAAATTATGTAAAATACAATGATATAAAATGTTAGGCAGAATACCCACGAATTTATTCGTGGGATGAATACCGTCCCAATCTAGTAGTTCTAATAAGGGACAGGAGCAATCATAATATTAATAAAGCAAGTTCTATTCATTTAGCTCGTAAGAGCCTTAAAGGATAAAAGGAGTGAGGAAGAATAAAAATGCCATACAAATTGAGGTGTCTAAATGAAATCAGACAATAAATCCTTAATTGTCTTCCAAAACAAAAAAATCAGAAGAATATGGTATAATAATAAGTGGTGGTTCTCAATAGTGGATATAATCTTTGCTCTTACAGACAGTTCTGACCCTAAGCAGTATATCAAAAAGATGAGGGCTAGAGATGAACCTCTTAATGATAACTGGGGTACAATTTGTACCCCTCTTGGATTAATAGCTCCAGATGGCAAAAAGAGAAAAACAAATTGTGTTAATGTTAAGGGGGCTTTCAGAGTAATCCAGTCAATTCCGTCCAAAAAAGCAGAGCCTTTTAAGCAGTGGCTGGCAAAAGTAGGTTATGAAAGGGTTGAAGAAATCCAAAATCCTGAGCTTGCCCAAAAGCGAATGAAAGAGATTTACAAGGCAAAAGGTTATTCTGATGACTGGATTGAAAAAAGGGTAAGGGGGATAGCAATAAGAGATGAACTCACTGACGAATGGAATAAAAGAGAAGTAAAAACAGAAAAAGAGTATGCTATCCTAACAGCAGAAATTTCAAAAGAGGCATTTGGCATGACTCCAAGTGAATACAAGAAGTTTAAGGGACTGAAAAGAGAAAATCTCAGAGATCACATGAATGATTTGGAGCTTATTTTTTCCATGTTAGGTGAAAGAGTTACAACAGAAATTACCAGAAACAAAGATGCCGAAGGTTTTGATGAATGCGAAGATGCATCAAAACAAGGCGGGAAAGTAGCTGGTAATGCAAGAAAAGATACTGAAAAAAGAATTGGAAAACCAATATCAACTAAAGAGAACTATAAAGAGCTAACTGAAAAAGAGAAGAAAAAAAGGATTGATATAAAATGACGAAAATACTTCAATTTAAAATAACAATTGATGGAATAACCCCTAAAATCTGGCGTAGATTTTTAGTGAAGGACAATATCAGCTTTGATGATTTGCACAATATTATTCAGTTTGTTATGGGTTGGGGAAATTATCATCTTTACTCTTTCTATCTCAACAAAGAAGAAATGGGCATTCCAGACCCCGACTTCAGAAACGATTTGCTCAATGCCAAAAAGTTCAAATTGAAAGATAAATTGCCCTTAAAACAGAAATTTGGTTATGTTTATGATCTTGGTGATAATTGGGAACATATACTAACAGTTGAAAAGATTTTAGACAATAAAGATGCAACTTTAATTCCTATTTGCTTGAAAGGTGAGCGTGCCTGTCCTCCAGAAGATTGTGGAAGCTATCCTGGATATTATGAATTGATGAAGATAAAGAAAGACAAAAATCATCCAGAATATAAAGAAAGAATTGCAGAATGGCTTGGTGAAGATTATGATTTTGAGCATTTTGATATTGAAGAAATAAATAAAGAGCTGCTTAAACTGGTAAAAGTTGATGGCAGAACTAACTTCTAAATTTTCTTCATAAAACTCTTTCTGCAGAAATCTTAAAGTAACAATTTTATTTAATTTAGGAGAAAACGTAGCACTTGTAACATAACCAGCTTCTTTGTTATTTTTCCTCCTATTGAGAAATCAGATAAGTCAACATTGTTTTTTACAGCATTATATTCTTCCAATATATTTTCATTGTTCATCTTTAATTGGGATACTGAATCTTTTAGGATTGATATGAATTTCCAAAGTTTACAATATTTCTGTATGTAAAAAACAAAGATTTAAAAGAATAATCTATATTATGATGGAAATGAAGTTTCAAATCAGGAATGCAATAATGCCTTTAGTTATTTTGAATGTAGTGTTCTTTATATTGCAGACAGTATTAGGCAGGGAGTTTACTAATGCCTTTATTTTAGTAGGGGGTGATGTTTTTGCACGACCATGGATCATGATAACATCCATGTTTTTGCACGGTGGACCATCTCATCTGCTTTTCAATATGTATGTTTTGTATGTATTTGGGTCATTGCTTGAGCAGAGGATAGGAACTAAAAGATTTTTTTCTATATATTTTGTATCGGGAATTTTGGCTGCTTTTGCAGCGAGCTTTTTTTATCCTCTTTCATTAGGCGCAAGCGGCGCAGTCATGGGCATGCTTGGTGTATTGATTATTTTAATGCCGGATTTAAGGCTGCTTTTCTTTTTTGTGGTTCCTATGCAGCTTTGGATGGCTGCGATTGCTATTGCATTGATTGATGTGTTTGGTGTTTTTTTCCCTACAGGTGTTGGCAATATCGCGCATTTGGTTGGAATGGGAGTTGGACTGCTTTATGGGCTGTATCTTAAAAAGCAAAGAAAAAAATTCCATAAAAAATTCTCTTCTACATCACATCTTGATTCAGGAGATATGGAAGAATACCTTAGGTCTGGAAGGATATAGCGGAAATGGTAAACAATCGAACATTTTGTGTACCATTTCCAACATAGCAAACGTGGAATATGTACGAAAATTTAGCACGTTTGCTATTATAATAAAAATAAGATTTAAATAGTGGTGTAAATTAACATTGTTGAAGTGGTTTAGATGGATAAAAAAATTAATTTATTGGCATCAATCTCCTTAATTGTTATTGCAATTGCTGCAGTAATTATGGCTTTTAATTCTGGAGTTATTAAAATTGTTAATACAACAGAAGACCAAAGAAACACTATTACTGTTTCCGGTAATGCAGAACTGGAAGTTGAGCCAAACCAGGCAGAGATTTATGTAAGGATAGAGACTTTTAATGTTAAAGCAGATGATGCAAAAGATGAAAACGCCAGGATATCAGATAAGGTAATGAAAGCTTTGAAAAAATCAGGTATTAAAAATGATGATATAGAAACAAGTTCTTTCAATCTTAATCCAAGATATGATTATGACCGTAACAAAGGAGAAAGCATTTTGAAAGGTTACACTGCAACAAACGTACTTAAAGTAACTACAAAGGATGTTGATAATGCTGGAAAAGTAATTGACGTTGCTGTTGATAATGGCGCTAACAGCATACAAAGCGTTAATTTTGGATTGACTAAAGAAACTCAGAAAGAGATGTCTGGTGAAGCTTTGATTAGAGCTGCAGAAGTTGCAAAAGACAAAGCAGAATCACTAGCAGCAAGTCTAGGAATAAATTTAGGCAAGGTTATTTCAGTGCAGGAATCAAGCTTTAACTTTATTCCATTTGCTGCACCAGTTGCGGAAATGGCTGTGGCAAAGGCCGATGGGATAGAAACACAGATTGTTCCTGGAAATGTAGAAGTAAGAGGCAGTGTAACAATGGCTTATGAGATAAAGTAATTATTCTATAAAAACTTAAGCAGAATATAATTATTATGCTTTTTTGAGTTAAAATCTACTATTAAATGTGATAAAACTACGTTTGATAGGTGTTAAATACAATTGCAAATCGGTCTATTTTTTAGAAGGAGCCCCAGAATTATGTAACTACCATAAAATTACTATAAAACCGAAAAGTTTAAATATAGTACGTTTTTCCTAATCATCATGCAAAAAGAAACACCAAAAATTCTACTAAGTTATATTATTGAAAGGCCTGGCGATTCAAACTCAAGAGAGAGAGCTCAAATTCTTGCTGACACAATAAAAGAAGCTGCTGCTATATTCGAAGAAAAAAAAGACATTTTGAGAAGGATGGGCTATATTTGGACACAATCTACTGTACGAGAGTGGAGTCCTAAAGATGATAACTATGTTGTAAAAGGCAGTTTAGATGAACTTTTGTAATAATTCTGGGGTTCTAGCTTCTATTACTTAATCGGGCTCCGCCCCTGATACGACCGATTTGCAACTTTTCGGACGAAATTTTCCCCAACTACGCAGGGCAAAAGAACTTAACAGCAATTCCAATGTTAAGTTCAATAAAATTCTGAAATTTTTATTGCTCCATCATATCATATAAATTATAAAGAACCCTATCAACATTTTTTACCAAATCAAAACCAGAACCCTCTACAACAATGCAATTATCATTATAATAAACGTTTGAACTGTTTGCTTCTTTGACATATAAAACAGCTTTATCGGTGTTATCGCAGGTTATGATTGGCCTGTCTGTACATGCATCTGTCTCGTTTTTATCACATGCAGCAATTGGGCTCTTGAAGAAAATGTTTGTCATGTGCTGGTTAAAGTCTGCAACTGCTAAAGTTACATGAGAAAAATCATTTCCTGTTGGGTTAAAGGTTACATAATATTCAGTAGCATTGTTAAAAAGATCTATATCTAAACTGCCTTTTATTCTTATGCCTTCAACTTGTTTTGGGCCATATCTAAATTGAATATCATAAAACCTCGAGCCTTGTGGTGACTTAAATTGGGTATACCACACATCATCAAACTTAACAAAAGAATAAACATCTTGGTAAAGATAGCCTTGGTCTAGCTTTAATTTTCCTTTCAAATTCCATTCGTGCAGCTCATCTATTGTGGTAGGAGGCTCTTCTATAAGAAACCTATAGCCAAAAAAAGCAGCAAAAAGTGTAACAATAATTGCTATTCCAATTAACAATATTTTATCAGATTTTAATTTCGGTTCTTCTTGAGGTTCTTCTTTAGGCTTTTCTTGCTTTTCCTCTGGCATTTCCTCTATTTCTTTTTTCTTTTTCTTATATTCTTCTTTACTTATTATTCCAGATTCCAAGCTTTTTTCAAGCTCTTTTAGTTTTATTTCTTTCATTTTAAACAAATCTTTTAATTATAAATATGTAAAATGGAAGCTACGAACGTTAGTGAATATGCTTTCATTCGATTATATTTAAGATGCCATAAACTAGCCTGTCTTTAACTCTTGCCATATCTCTGTCATTAGAGGCTTCTGCTATAATGCAGTTATCTTGAAGATAAACTTTGGTTTCATTAGAACTTTTGAAGTAAATCACAGGCACAAATTGAGTTGCATTATTGCATGTTATAACTGGAAAATCAGATTCCTTACTATTTGTAAAGCCGCTTCTGATAAATATATTAAAATTGCTTAATGTGATGCCCATCTGGTATTGCGCAAGAGCTATTGATTGTGAAAAAGTATCATTAAAATCAGATGTAGCATCAATTTGAATAATATTTTTTAATATATTAATAGCACTATTATCTACTTCTATATTTACTACATCTTCTGGCAGATACGTAAACAGCGCATACCTCCCATCTAGTTTTGTTGACCAATGGTCTCCTTGGTTAATAAATTTAAAGTCATTGTATTTTGCGCTTGCTGCGCCACTACTTCCAAAACCAAAAAAAACTACTCCAAAGACGCTGCTTATCATGATAAATCCTATGAAATAAACCATGAGCCTGCTTACCCTTTTGTCATCCCGACGTTTTCTCATAGGAAAATGCAGATTGTTGGTGGTATTTAAAGGTTTTTGTAGTATTTAAAATTTGCAGTATATGGAAATTATAACTTAATATAATTTCATAATTAATTCTATTTTACTGTATTGGGACCATAACATTTAAATATATGTAGATACATAGGTATTAAAAGAGGTAAATACATATTGAATTTCATATGGAATTACATAATTTAAAAAATAAAATATTGGATTTGGCAAAGAAGGATACAGTTATAACCACTGCAGAAGTTTCTAATAAATTTAAAATATCCTGGAACACAGCAGAAAAATATCTTCTAGAATTAACTTTAGACAACAGATTCAAAAGAATAAAAAAAGAGGGTGCAAACTTATGGTTATTAAAGTAAATTGAAGATGAAAAAACCAACAATCATAAAACTGGATAATGTATGGAAAATATACCAGATGGGAGAAGTAAAGGTGAATGCTTTAAGAGGCTTAAATCTTGAGATATTGGAGGATGAATTTGTGGCAATAATGGGCCGTTCTGGGTCTGGTAAAAGCACGGCTGTAAACATGATTGGCTGCTTAGATGTTCCAAGTAAAGGGCATATTTTTCTTGATAAACGCGATATCTCCAAATTATCTGAATCTGATTTAGCCCAGATAAGAGGAAGAAGAATAGGCTTTATTTTCCAGCAGTTTAATTTATTGAGTACATTAACTGCGTTAGAAAATGTTGCTTTGCCAATGCTGTTCCAGAATACAGAAAGAAAAAAAAGGTTAGAAACTGCAAAAAAATTGTTGGAGATGGTTGAGTTAGGAGACAGGATGTATCATAAAGCAACTGAGCTAAGTGGTGGACAACAACAGAGAGTTGCTATAGCGAGGAGCTTGTCCAATGATCCAGAGGTTGTATTAGCAGACGAGCCTACTGGAAACTTAGATTCTAAAACTGGAGAGATGGTCATGAGGTTTTTAGAAAGGCTTAATAAAGGAGGAAAAACAATAATCATGGTCACGCATGACAAGAATGTTGCAAAACATGCTGATAGAATTGAGTATCTTATGGATGGAAAAATAATGAAAAAACAATAAAGGTGATGAATTATGAAAAAAAACATAATAATATTTTTGATGATATTGATGTTTGCTTCATTAGCTTATACAGCTATAGCAGCACAAACTACACAACGGCCTTCTGAGATACAGGATATTACTGTTACATTAATAAATCAGGAGCCAGACCCTGCAGAACCAGGAAAATATGTTGATGTAAGATTTAAGTTCGATAATAATGGTTCAGGCGAGGCAAGAAATGTGATAGTAGAACTAATGCCTGAATATCCATTCTCATTAGATACTGGGGTAAGTGCCACAAGGAATATAGGGACTATACAAAGCAGACAAAGAGGAGATGTAGGTGTTATTGTAAAGTATAGGTTGAGGGTTGATGAAAATGCTGTTGAAGGGGAAAATGAGCTGAAAATAAAATACAAGATAGAAGGATACACATGGATACAACCAGAAGAGTTTATGGTTGATGTGCAAACTCATGATGCAATACTTTCTGTTGATGCTGTAACTACAGATAAAAAAACTTTAGAGCCAGGCTCAAGCAATAATGTAAAAATAAAGCTTTCAAACAAAGCAGATTCTGTTCTAAAAGATGTAAAAGTAAGATTAGAGCTGGATAGTACACATTTTGTTCCTTTGGGGTCGACAAATGAGAAAAGTATTTACCAGATACCTGCAAGAGATGATTATGAATTCAATTTTAAGCTGTTAGTAAACCCAGAAGCAGGCTCAGGAGTTTACCAAGTTCCGTTAAAGATTGCCTATTCCGATGAGTTGGGAAAAGGTTATTTCAAAAATGGCACTATTGGCCTTATTATTGGAGCAAAACCTGATTTGAGCATTACTTTAGATACTACAGATATCTTTGAGCCTAAAAAGGCCGGAGAGGTAGTTGTTAAGGTTGTAAACAAAGGGGTTACTGACATTAAGTTCATGAACATAAGATTGATGCCTGGCGATGATTATAGAATCTTATCTAATGAAGAAGAATATCTTGGCAATATTGATTCAGATGATTATGAAACTGCTGAATTTGATATATTTGTTGAAAAAAACAAGGAAAAGAAAGCAGTATTGCCTGTTGTGATTGAATACAAAGATGCAAATAACAATGATTACAAGGAAACTGTACCTTTAACACTTAATCTTTATTCGGCTTCTGAAGCCAAAAAGCTTGGATTAGTTGAAGGTAATGGAAAGGTTGGCTTCTTTATTATGATTCTGGTAGTTGTTGGAGGCCTGTTTGCTTACAAAAGATGGAAAAAAGGCAAAAAGAAAAAATAATAATTTTCTTTTCGTCATAGAAAATGCTTAAAGATTTTTTTATTTATTCTATTAAGAACCTTAGGAATAGGAAGCTAAGATCATGGCTGACTATGATTGGCATAGTCATAGGAATAACTGCTGTTGTTTCCCTTATTGGCTTGGGTCAAGGCCTTAAGGTTGCAATAAGCTCTCAGTTTGGAGATATGGGGACAGATAAGTTGGCTATAATGGCATCTGGCGGATTTGGACCACCTGGAACTGGTGTTATAGACCCATTAACAAAAGACAATCTGAAAAAAATTGGAAGTGTAAAGGGGGTCAAGATAGCAGCTGGTAGATTGGTCAGATCCGGAAAACTAGAGTATAATGACCATGCAACTTTTGGCATGGCTGTAACTATGGCAGAACGTGATGCAAGAAAGCTTATAGAATCTGCATTAAATCTTGAGGCAGAAAAAGGCAGGCTGCTCAAGGATGGTGATAATAAGAAAGCAGTTATTGGTAATAATCTTGGTGAGGAAAATGCTGGTTTTGGAAAACAAATAGTTGTTGGCTCGCAAGTCCTGATTGAGGATAAGGAATTTGAGGTTGTTGGAATACTTGAGAAAAAAGGCAGTTTTCTTATTGATAATGTTGTACTTGTTGAAGATGACGATTTAAGAGAAATTTTAGATATACCAGATGAGGAATATGATGCTATCGCAGTGCAAGTGCATCGAAATGCTGACATAAAATCAGTGCAGGAAGATATAGAAAAGCTTATGAGGAAAGAGAGAGATGTAAAAAAGAGTGAGGAAGATTTTACTGTACAAACACCACAAGCTCTTCTTGAACAGGTTAACTCAACTTTGTTTGCTGTGCAGCTGTTTGTTTATGTTATTGCCGGCATATCCATACTTGTTGGCGGCATTGGGATAATGAACACAATGTTTACCTCGGTTCTTGAAAGGACAAAAGAAATAGGTATAATGAAATCCATTGGCGCAAAGAACATCTCAATTTTTTCATTGTTTTTTATCGAATCCGGATTAATAGGGAGTATAGGCGGAATAATAGGCGCTGCTTTGGGTATAGCTATTGCAATGGGACTTGCTTTTGTTGGCAGCTTAGCGCTTGGATCTGATTTAATAAGAGCTGATATAAGCATCTGGCTTTTGCTTGGCTCAATATTGGGTTCATTTGCGTTAGGAAGTATATTTGGGATTATTCCTGCAATAAAAGCATCTAAGCTGAGTCCTGTTGATGCATTACGATACAAATGAAATGAGTATCGCTAATGTCAAGGAACGGAGTGACAGATATTACATTATAAATAACGCAAAGCTAGGAACGGAAGTGACTATGCATTAAGACATACAAAATAATTTTTAAAATGATAGAAGACTTAATCAAATATATAGCAACAAATATGATGCACAGGTTTACGAGAAGTTTTCTTACTATCCTGTCTATACTTATTGGCATAATGGCTGTGTTTACTTTGATAAGCTTTGGCCAGGGTTTAAGCAAATATGTGAATCAGATTGCTGAGGAAACTGGCGCTGATAAGCTAGTTGCGCAGCCAAAGGGTTTTGCTCCTCCGGGAAGCACCAGCACTTTTCTTTCAAAGGAGGATCTGGATTTTATAAAAAAGATAAAGGATGTTTCAGAAGCAACAGGGATGATAATCAAGCAAGCAGAGATAACAAAAGATGTAGATAAGAAAGGGAAATGGGTTTTTGCAATGGGAATGACCACAGACTCTTCAGAACAAAGGCTTATTGATGAGGCTTTTGGAGGCATTGGGATTTTAAAAGGAAGGAATCTGAAAAAAGGCGATAAGAAAAAAGTTGTTGTTGGATATAATTATCAATTTCCTGACAAGATTTTTGCTAAACCCCTAAAGCTAGGGGATAAGATTTTTATCAATGATGAAAAATTTGAAGTGATTGGATTTTATGAAGAGATAGGCAATGCGGGTGATGATGCTAATACCTATATGACGCTGGATGATGCAAAGGAGCTTTTTGATATTGGAGATGAATATGGATTTATGTACATAAGGGCAGATAAAGGAGCTAATCCATCAGAGCTTGCTGAGAGAATTGAGGAAAAGCTGAGAAAGGAAAAAGGCCAGGAAGAAGGTGAAGAGGATTTTTATGTGCAGACTTTTGAGCAGCTATTGGAAACGTTCGGAGTTGTACTCATAGTTATTAATGCTATTCTTGTTATAATTGCCGGAATCTCTGTTTTAGTTGCAGCTGTCAATATAATGAACACAATGTACACAGCAGTTTTGGAAAGAACAAAAGAGATTGGTATTATGAAAGCGATTGGAGCAAGGAACAGCACAATTCTTTTCATGTTCTTTTTTGAGTCAGGAATTTTAGGCTTAATTGGAGGCGCTATTGGAATAATATTAGGTTATGGCCTTGCAAAGCTTGGGGGTGCGATTACTGCATCAGCTGGTTTTGCAGCATTCCAACCTTATTTTCCTGTATGGCTTACAATAAGCTTGCTAGTGTTTTCCTTTTTGATTGGAGCTGTTTCTGGTTATTTTCCGGCAAGGGCAGCTTCTAAATTAAAGCCAGTGGATGCATTGAGGTATGAATAATGGACACATTTGCGCATGGTTTATGGTCATATATTATCTTTAGTAAGTCAAAGTATATTTGGTTAGCGATATTATTTGGAATATTGCCAGATTT
>CEPV01094518.1_pt1 | contig 20109 bp, 23 predicted proteins | sample 530451 | NCBI WGS metagenome assembly CEPV01 (sample SAMEA2620097, study PRJEB7988) | marine metagenome | isolation source: saline water (ENVO:00002010), including | reverse complement strand
CCTGCTTTTCGCTGATCGGGTGGGTATCGTAGAACTGGGTTACAACTCCGAAATGGGTGTTCTGTGTCATGACGAATTTGATTTTTCAGAAAACAATTGCTGATGGTTCGGCTGGGATCGTGAAATCAATACTTACACATTTTCCTAAATTTATTCCAAGTCAGGAATGACGTGTTTCAAGCTGTGGACAATCACAGGATCTTGGCGGAGCTCGTCGAGCAATTGACTATCACTCAACCGATGAATGTTTACCTGTAAGTTGGTTGTATTCTGACGATCTTGCCATTCTTTAGAGCTTCGGCATTTAAGATAAAAAAGTTGTGCAGTTGTATTGCCGGCTCGGGCAGCTTCAAAAAGCGAATCTGCGATTTCCAGAATCTCCTGGGTGGAGCCTTTTTGATAGGCCTCCTGTAACCTGAGTTTTCTGCTTTTGGTCAAACCACCAGCTCTCTGAGAAACCCAACGCATGACAGAGCTGCTTTTGGGAGAGGCCTCGGGCAGCAAGGCGTTCTATTTCTTTCAATAATTTTGGGGTAACCAACCTTGGTTTTGGGCCTCTTTTTTTTGGTTGTGTTAATTCCTTCATTTTTTAATCTCTTCCTTAAAATGAATGTGGAATTATTCTACCTCAAAAATAAAAAAAATGAATCTAAACAAGATTTTTCTAGGTCATACTATAACTGCCTTATCCTGTTGATTTTTTAAGATCAACTTATCTCAATCAACGCAGCATTTCTGCGTGCTTGGGTTAGGGCTACGTAGACTAGGTTGGGGGTATTGTCTTCTTCATCTGCTTCGAAGGGAAGTGAACCGTCGAGCAGGACTATGACTTGATCGAATTTGAGACCCTTCGGCCGGAAGTAATTTTCTGATAGATGACAGGCCGAATAATGGTGCAAGAGATTTTCAGGGTGAGTGGCTTCAATTTGGACCAGGGGAAAAGTTTCCTGACTGGTATTCCTTTTTGACTTACCTTTGTAAGGTGATTTTCAGAAACAAATAAGTACTTATGAGTAATGTAAGATTAAATTTTGAACTGGGCCTTGTCATAGCTAAGCACTCCTTCCCTAGGCAAAATTAATAACTTGAGATATTATGCTTTCACAAATAAATTTTTATTTACTGATCCTCTTCAAAAAGAAATGTATGTGTCTTGGTATTCCTGGCTTTATCGAAAAAATTGATGATGAGGCAACCTATGCAGCAACAGTGAATGTCAATGGTATCAGAAGATCTATTAATGTTGCTTGTGTAACAGAACCAAAAGAAGGAATTCAGGCACTTATTGGCAAGTGGGTTCTTATTCATGTGGGTTTTGCGATGAGCATAATTGATGAAGATGAAGCAGAAAAAACCCTAAAACTACTGAAAGAACTTGGAGAAGCTGATCTAGAACTTGAAAGAATGTCCATGTCTTTATAAAAGGTATTTTTTAATGGATCTATCTTTTCCTTCCCATATTTATTTTCCGATTGTTTAGTAAAGTAATCATACTTATAAAATAATTTTTCCAAGCAGGTGCTTTTTCGTGCCCTAAACTTTTGGTCTATCATGAATACTACAGAATCAACCGGTCATTGGGTGATGGATTTCAGACCCAATACCCTTAAAGATATGGTCATTCCTGAAAAACTTGGTCATGCCATAAGAAAGCTAGAATCACAAAATGCTTCAAAAAAAATATTGATTGTAGGCAGTGCAGGTACAGGAAAAACCCTTTTGGCAGAACATCTTTCAGGAAAGGATTTGTCTTCCATTGATTTGAAGGATGAAGGTTTTTTTTCATGCATGCAGAACGCCCTTTCAAATCATCAGAATCACACGCTGATTTTAAAACACCTAGAGTCTTCCAATTCTAATCCTGTAGAGTTGGCAAGCCTGCTAAGTAAATGCCCTCATCAAATTATTTTAACCTCAAGGAATTTTGACTTTTCTGAACCATTTGTAGGCGAAGGTTTTGAGCTCGTGGAGATGGAACCCTTGCTCCCCCCTGATGAAAATAGTTTTATGGTTACAAAGGAGCATATACTCAAACTGTTGAAAAAGAACAAAATCTCCTTCTCACCAGTTGACAGGGAGTTCATCTTAAACACCAGAGAACTTTTTGATAAACTTTGGCCGAACCAACGTCAGATCATTAGACAAACCCAGATGCGCTGTAAGACAGGTAACTGGGTGTCTACTCCTGTTTGACCACTAAACTAATAGGCAGGTCTGCCTATCCTGAATTTTCTGAAAATTACAGAGAAAACTAACCTGTGATTTTAAGCTGTCATTCTCTCCAACTCCACAATCCTATTAGCTACAGATCTAATTACCTTCACTGAAGGTGCTTCCGGATTGAAGTCAATAGGTGCCTTAGCTGCACGCTCTGCCTCTATGAGGTTCTCATCATCTGGGATCGAGGCAATGATCGGCATCCCATTCTGTGAGCAGAATGTTTCAATAGCTTCTTGATCATTATCATTTTTTATTTTATTTGGAACCGCATAGAGATGTGGAATGCTTAGTTCTCTTGCCAGTTTGAATGTTCTCATTCCTGCCTCTAGCGAACGGTAATAGGGCTCAACGACAATCAACATCATGTCAACGTTACGAGCCGTACCTCTTTTCAAATGCTCTAATCCAGCTTCCATATCAGTAACCGTATGTTCTCCGTAGCCTGTCAATTCAACGATGAGGCCGCGCACCGCGCGGTGGGATGCGCACATTCAACCACTGCCTGCAGTTCCATCGGCAGGATGTCCCATCACAATCAGGTCTATGTTGTCCGGAGCTTTGGCCCCATATTTGTGAAACAGATCCTCCTGGCTAAGGGTCATCTTCATGACCCTTTCTCCAGAAGCTTCCTCTTCAGAACGCATTACAGTATGAGGGATAAAGTTGATCTGGTTCGAGTCTTCCCTGCTGATACCTAATGTCAAGGAAAGATTGGGGTTGGGATCTCCGTCAATTGCCAGTATTTTTTTCTTTTTGGTTGCCAAATGACGGGCTAGTGTACCTGCCAAGGTGGTTTTTCCTGAGCCTCCTTTTCCTACTGTAGCAATTCTCATGATAACATCTCCTTTGTATTGTTAAGTTCTATATAATCATTTTGTAGGGAAAATTCACATATCGTTTCATCAATTAGTTTAATCGCTTTGGGTATAGCATTTTTAACAGATAGTGACATACCTATGTTCATTTCTTCAACATTTTGAGGTTCACATCCCACAATCCTTACATAGGAAGGAAGTTGCCCTATTGCCTTCAAAAACTGTAACGCACGTTCAGGTTTGGCATAATGCGTATCAGCATAATAATCTCTTAATTCATGGATATCATGAGATAATTCATTTACTGTTGGTTCTAGAAGGTATAGCGTTCCAGGAAGACCTCCTTTATGATAAGAATCGATTATCATTAGTCCCTTATAATCCAACATCATTTCTTGGATAAAATTAATTCCACCGATTCCTGTTTCCAGAATTTTGACACCTGAATAATTCTTTCCAATTTGAATCATTTCTTTTACCACTTCCACTCCAAAGGCATCATCCGATTTAAGTACATTGCCCACACCGACTATCAACAACCTTCGCTCAAAGGTTTCAGTAAAATATTGATTTTTAGGAAAGTCAAACATGGAAAAGGAATCAATAGCTTGGCATGTCTGGAACAAAGGGCATGTCGAATCCAATGAGCAATTTTTCTGATTCTACCTTTATCGGATAGCAAGCCAGGTGGGAGTCATTTCCTAGCCTTGCGCCATTGCGGATATCGTAGGCGCAACCCTGATGATGGGGGCAGATCAGGGTGTGCTTATCAAGCCTTGCTCCAAACATGGGGGTGTTGTCGACCATGCATTCGTTAGAGAAGGCATAGTATTTTTTGTCGACGATGCAAATAAACATAAACGTTTGATCTACATGATCTCCATAGATGTGACCTTGCTTCAACAGTTTCTTATTAAGGTTAGCTGGAATCCAACGAGCAACGTTTTGCCCTGCCAGGGAGACTGGCATCTCTGCTCTTGAAGAACAGGATTTTGACTCAGGAAGCAAATCATAAAGCTCCATCAGTGTCCCTATGGGGGGATCTCTGATAACTTGTTCCAGTACTCCATCCTTGAACAATCGTACTAGACGAGTAAGTGATTCGCGGTGAATTTTGTCGAGGACGTGCAGGAGGTCGAAGACTTTGGCACGGACTTCTTGATCTTCAAGATTTTCAAAGAACTTGATTAGTTCATCTGCAGAAACTAGAAGGCGTCCCCATTCTTCATTTGTGAGGAATCCCTGAAGCCTATCTCCTTCACCCTTCAATGGGTCAATGGTGGTTGCAGTTGCTGTGGTCGTCTCCGTCGCAGCATCCATCGACACATTCATAATGAGAGGGTTGTTGCATTTCGTTGAAGGAATCTATGAAGAGCTTTCCAGCTTCTTTTATCCCCGTGTCTGTAAATCTGAACGAACCATCTTCTTCTTGAGCCATTTTCCCGTTCACACACAACTCTCCAAGTGTCAGTTCAATCTGGGCCACGTCAAAATTCACAAAGGGGCTGATGGAATTCGACGTGAATTTTTCTCCAAATCCCTCCCCTTTATACCAGAAGCATATTTCAAGAATTTCCTCACAATTGACCAGATATTTTAGTGCAGTTGCTTCCATGCTCAATTGATAGGAGAATCGGAGAATGTAAACTGGTGATATGCAAAAGACTCGGGTTCTGGAATGGTTGATATCGATTTTTCTTCCAAAATAAATGGTGGCATATCCCCCAATTCTGCAAGCTTTACCGTAAAGTTTTGAATTTTCTCTCTGAGCAAAAATGGATCGAAACCTATCAATTCTGTCAACTCTGATCCCCCATTGATGCCTCTGTTTTCGGCGAGAACCAGATCTCCAAATGTATGAGGGGGAAAGTCGGCTTCGACCAAAAAAAGTTCATCCGGCCAGACCTTGAAATAAGAACCGATGATTACGGTATTGTCCAGGCAGACAATGCCGGTAACGCCTTCGTAGATTCTTTCCTGGATTTTTAATTCAGGGAGTTTACCCCCCATCCATTTACTGCAACGTACTTTTCCCGGTTCGTTACAGATGGAGCTGGCACCGATTAGTACAGCCCGGTGATATGGTTTTGGGAGTTCTTCCAAACGCTGAGTTACATGAATCGGACTCCAGGTCATATTCTCGATATCCACTTGCATTGATCCCCAATCTTGTTGCTGAAGATTCTCCATCAGCAATGGCCCAAGTGGATAAGTTTCAAGTATCGGTGAATGACCGACAATACCGATCAGCGTTCTCATTAAAACGCTTCAGTTGATCCCACACGCACAGGTTGTTACTTCACGTGTGAAAACCTTTTCGGAGCCCTGCACCATCGTATGAGTAGTGCAAGGCATGCAAGGGTCAAAACTTCTCAATGCACGCAGGATGTCGATTCCTTTGAAATCGTCAGAAGATGTGAATTTTGACTCTACAATTGGGGTGTTCAAAACTGATTGTTCATAAGGACCAGGAGTTCCCCATGGAGTTCGTGGACAGGCGTTAACCGTTGAAGGGGTGATGATTTGATAATTGGAAAGTAATCCGTTTTCAATTTCGCAATGATGACAAAGGAAACCACGTCCAGCACCCCAGAATCCAGCTCCTATATATTTTCCTTCCTGAGGGATTTTATAATCTGTGGACACTTTACGTTCTCCACTCTTCCAAAGTTCCATGGCACGAACCCAGTTCTCCATGTTTACCATTGCATTATATGCAACGGCATAGGCCCTTGCACGATTCCGTTCTATTGCATTCCATACTGGTGGAACTTTCCACTCTAGTTCCATCGCAGGCAATTCACCTCCCTTGCCTATGTTGAGGATGAGGCTTTTTCCTGAAGAACTGAAATATTCACTTTTGGGAAGTTTCCCAGCCAAAGCAGAAATGTACATACGTGCATACGCTCCAGCTTCAAAAACATTACGATCCCATGTTGGCGTTGTTGCCCAACTGTAACGCTCTTTCCAATTCTGCTGGTCAGGACGTGGAATGGTGGTTTTATTCCAGGGATGATATGGACTCAGAGGAGCTCCGAGAGGGTCCTTGGGGTAGGGGAAATCGTCCCATGCTTCGTAATAGGAATGAGTAATGAATTCCTCGAGACCTACATTAATATCCTGAAGCCTTGTTGTTACCAGTTCTCCATTGACGACAGCTCCAGGGGTGGACCAGCGTTTTTCACCCCAGGTGTTACAGTTTTCGTAGGATGCATCATAGAAGTCCTCATGATCCCATTGACCAAAATCCACAATTGTTGGATCGAGCCTGCCTACGTCCTTGAAACGTTCATCGCACTCATAAAAGAAATCATAGATTTCATCCCAAATTCCAACACATTTCTTGGAATAGTCGAAAAACTCGGAAAACCGGATATAGAACTCGTTGAAGGTTGTTGTGTTGAGTGTGGTAGTTACGCCCCCAGGAATAATTGTTTCAGGATGGGGATATTTCCCTCCAAGCAACACATAGGCTTCACGAGCAACCCGGGTCATCTGAAGGGCTTCAAGATAAAGTTTCCCAGTGAGAGGATTGAGATCGGTCATGATCTCAGAAATCTTCGAATATCCATGAAGATTCTTAAAACGTGTTCCAGTTTTTTCGGCTTTTGCCCAAATTTCCGGATTTGTTTCTCTGACCAACTGTTCAGAGTAGTCCGGTCCGGCAAGAACGAAGAGATGGAGGGGGTTGTCGTATAGATATTCGCAGCTTAAGAGGAGGTTTCTCACAACCACCCCCAAAGGAGGAGGCTTGATTCCCAAGGCCATTTCAATGGACAGTGCAGAAGTGGTGGCATGAACCCCACCGCAAACCCCGCAAGCACGAGAACTGATAAAGGCGGCATCTCTTGGATCGCGACCCCTCAGTATCACCTCGTATCCACGGAACAGAGTGGCCATCGAATTGGTCTCCACTACGGACCTGCTTTCTAGATCAACCGAACTGTGGAAGGCAAGTGCACCTGCAACTCGTGTTACTGGGTCGAAATCTTTGTCCAGAAGTTGACCATTCTTTCTGGCAATCTCCCTGAGTTTTTCCTCGCGTTCCTCAGGAGTTTTGATCTTAAATTCATAAGGATTGGGTACCCCTGATTTTAAATGAGCGTTTCCGGAAGCATCAAACTCAATCGGCAGGTTTTCAAAACACATGAGAGATTCTCCGGGTGATTAGAGTTTTTTGATGTTGTTCATACACTCCACGAATTCTTCCAGCAGGTTCGCCAATCCACCATTAATTGTTCCTATAGATTCATCCAATGGTTTTGTATTTGTTTCTACAACAGCAAGGCCTCCTGCAAGAGCCTGTAAATGATCTCCGGTTCTTTTGAGGTAGAAGAAAACACCGATAAGATGGTAGGCAACCACTAAGACTATAGCAGCAACCAGCACTATGGTAACAATACTCAAGAATCCTAACACTGCTGCCTCATTTTTCTGAAAGTTCCTTGGTCAACTGTTTCATCTGTTTAGTTGCATTTATAATCCCTACTGCTTTTTCAATGGTCTGATCCAACGCAGAAATGTTTGCAGTGTTTCCAGCGACACCTACACCCGAAGTCAACATTTCACTGGCATATTGTTCAATTGACCTGGTGTAGGATAATGTACGGTGCAACAAAGTCCAGGCTACCGGAACAATAACAATAGCCACCACCACAAGTGTTAGTGACCAAACGAATATGGCTGCAAAGCTCATTTTTTACCCTTCTGTTTTTAGGCTTTCTAGGTTCTTAAGTGCCTGAGGGAGTCCATTTTCGAGTTTGGTGAGATTCTCGTTCAAACCGCCGACTAGTCCCCCCAAATGAAAGGTCTGTTTCTCAATTGCCCTAAGTCCCAGCCTAAGTTTAGCCAGAAAACTAACAGAATCCCCACCTATAGCCAGGAGTTGTTTATTAATTTGAATCAAGGCCCAGGCGACGGTAGCCAGAAAAATCAATGCAACTCCACAACTTAGAATCACAAGTAAAGTCATGCTTCCTTTTTTGAACCAGAATTAGAAATCTGTTCGGTGTGCCCGATGATATTTACCGCATGGCCAAGGATTTTTTCCACACTCTCATTGGTGCGTTGCAGCAATGGAATATGAATGGTGTTGTTGGCTACCCTCTGCCCTACATCCCATATTGTAGAAACAGCTCCATGGATGATCTTTGCATTGTTGATGATCCACACCAAAAGCAAGGCGGCAATCAGGGTTACTACCAACGACACCCCTAGCGAAATCCACCATAGCATGATGTCAAGTTCGCCAATCATGAGGCCTTTTCTGTTTGAGTGTTGTCTGGAGCCGCTTTCTGAGCCAGCAATTGATCAAGTTCCTCAAAACCGGCGCCGATGTTCGATGCTGTTACGTTGGTCCGGTTGATCATCCAGATGGGTTTAGTGTTCGCCTCAATCTGCTCTACTGCCCCGAGTGCAACTCCTGCAAGTTTAATGATTCTTTGTGTTTGATAAATGATTCCAAGCAGCAGCAAGACAACAACGACCACAACTGCTCCTGCGACTGAGAATCCTATGATCCAGAAAGAACCCATTATACCTCTTCGTTTTCTTTGACTCTTGCCGGAGTTCCACGATTTAGAAAGGAATGTCCACTTGCCTGCAACTTCTTCTGTGTAAGAGAACCTGGTGCGAAATTAGTCCCTTGTTGTTGCATTTTTTTGTAGAGATATCCGCTCAATTTCTCAACGATACCATGTTTTTGGTGCCCCCATCCACTTGGAACAGTAGCTTCTTTCTTCCAACGAGCTGTCTGATTGTTCTTTCCTTGTGTGAGTTTTCGCAAGGGACGTATAAAACTCCCTACAGTCTTACTTGATATTCCAGAAACTATGGTTCCTGGGGGAGTTTTATAAAAAGGAGCGAAATTGTCAGGGAAACCAGGCATCGTACATCCTATGCAGATTCCACCAGTATTCATGCAACCCCCATTGTGACCAATAGCTCCCCGAGAAACCATGTTACATTGAACTACGGGCCCCCAGCAACCAAGTTCAACCAAGCATTCGCGGTCTCCATATTTTTCTGCAAAAATGCCCTCTTCGTAAGAGCCCGCACGGACACAACCTCTATGTACCGTGTCTTTGAAAAGCCAAGCTGGTCTACCCAATCCATCAAATTCCGGCAAAGGGCCGACTCCAGCCAAAAACATCAATACGGCCGTAATTGTTTCAGTAATATTGTCACCTAATGGAGCACAACCAGGAATATTGATGGGAGGTAAACCAAGAGCACTGAGGTAATCCTTACCAAGAAAATCCATTACCGACATAGAATTGGTAACATTTCCTGATGCTGCAGGAATCCCTCCCCAAGTGGCACAAGTCCCTAGGGCAATCACTGCAGCAGCACCATCCGACAACTCAGAAAGCCACCTAGCTGTCGGAATTGGTTTCTTAAAACCGTTTGATCCTTGTTCCATTCCCATCGCAGACCAATATCCACCGTATCTTTCTGCGATAGTTTCATCTGCAACTGAACCCTCATATATAACAACATATGGAGCTCCTAGGTTCCCATCTCTTGCCGTATGATATGCTTGAATGAACTCTTCTCCTGCTGTTACAGCAAGAACTGGATGATGAAGAACAATTTTAGGGAGGCCAGGGATTGTTGCTCGTAGGAGCTGTTCAACCGTCGGATTTTGGGCACCTACTGCTGCAATGCTGCATCCATCACAGCTCATCCCTGCGAGCCAGAAGGCATGAACCTCCTGAATAGGATTTTCATCAAGGGTAAACTTTTGAAGTCTCATGCTAGATGTCGGTTCAGACATGGATTGCCATGAATTTAAATATCATAAAATGATGATAAATATTTATTTGACATTTAAAGTCAAGACAAAATGCTATTTTCGGCAATAAATTCACCTCCCATGAATCATGTTTCTTCATCAGCATATTCGTGGCAGTTGGTCCCCAAAAAGCATATCTACAATACGTTCACCCCCGAACACGGTTTCCATCAGGACCGTTCCTTTTGGATCCTCTATTACTTCTCCGATGCAGCATGCATTTTTCCCAAAAGGATGTGTTTTCATGGCTTTCAGAATTAGTTCCGCAGCATTAGCTGAAACGATCGCGACAAGTACTCCTTCATTAGCCAAATAGAGGGGATCCATTCCCAAAAGTTCACAAACTCCTCGGACGGTATCACGAACAGGTATCTGGGTTTCCCGCAATTTTAAGCAAAAACCTGAATCGTCTGTGAATTCTTTAAGTACTGTGGCCACCCCACCACGGGTTGCATCACGGAGGCAGTGGATTTCTTTGCTGGTATCAAGCATCACTTCCACTAATCCGTTTAACGGCTTGCAATCACTTTCAACAGGAATGTCCAATGCAAGCTCTCCTCTTGCATCAACTATGGCCGCACCATGATCCCCGATGAATCCACTCAACAAGATCTGGTCACCTGGAACCGCATGATAAGAACGAATTTTTACATCTTCCCGTAAAAAACCTAAACCAGCGGTATTTATAAAAAGCCTATCTGCAGCGCCATGTTCAACTACCTTGGTATCTCCAGTAACAATTCTTACTCCGGCTGTTTTTGCTGCTGTTGCCATGGAAGCCATGATCCGGTCGAGAACTTCTATTTCCAGACCTTCCTCTATTATCAGTGAGCAACTCAAAACAAAGGGTTTTGCCCCTCCCACCGCAAGGTCGTTCACGGTCCCGTTGACAGCCAGTTTCCCGATATCACCTCCTGGAAAAAAGAGAGGATTGACTACGAAGCTATCAGTCGTAAAAGCTACTTCTGCATTCGCAGAAAATTTAAGAAAGGAAAAATCCTGGAGCCCCTGATCATCAGGATATCCAAAATGGCGTAGGATCGTTTTTTCGATCAATTGATGAGTTGCTCGGCCGCCGCTGCCGTGGGCTAATGTGATGAATTCCATGTCAGGTGTCATGCAGGAATTTCTTCTTTATTCCTTCGTATATCACCATAATTGTAATAAGCTGCACAGGCTCCCTCGGTAGAAACCATAAGTGCTCCCATGGGTTTTTCAGGAGTGCAAAGTGTTCCGAAAATTTTGCACTCTTTTGGTTTTATTTTTCCCTGCAAAACTTCACCACATTGGCATTCTTTTGGGTCTGCTATTTCCTGATTTGGCATTAAAAATTTACGTTCGGCGTCAAAATCGGCAAACTCATTACGCATACGAACTCCTGAATGTTCTATGGATCCCAGACCTCTCCACTCGCAATGATCACGTAACTCGAACACTTGATTCACTGCTTGAAGAGCCATGGCATTTCCCTGTGGAGAAACCACCCTCCCATATTGATTTTCAATAACACAGCGACCTTCCTGAAACTGCTTAATCAGCATCCAAATCGATTGCAGTACATCGAGGGGTTCAAAACCGGAAATGACAAGAGGTTTTCCATATTCAGAAGCAATGAAACCGTAACTGTCGGTACCAATCACCATGCTTACGTGTCCTGGTCCTACAAATCCGTCGATACTCAAATCCGGAGTGTCCAAAATTGCCCTCATCGTTGGTGGGATGGTAATGTGATTACAGTAAAGTGAGAAATTGCGGATGTTTTCTTGCTTTGCTTGAAGCACAGTTAGGGCAGTACTGGGCATTGTTGTTTCAAAGCCTAATCCGAAAAAAACTAATTCTCTTTTTGGGTTCTGTTTTGCGAGTTTTAGGGAATCTGTAGGTGAGTAGACTATACGAACATCCGCGCCTTCAGCTTTAGCCTGCATTAAGCTCCTATTTGAACCAGGTACCCTCATCGCATCACCAAATGTGGTAATGATAACTTCCGGTTTTTCAGTCAGGGCAATACAGTCGTCAACCCGCCCAGTCGGTAACACACAAATAGGACAGCCCGGACCATGAATTAATTCGATCGAATTAGGAAGAATTTGCTGAAGGCCGAACTTAAAAATGGTATGGGTATGTCCACCACAAACTTCCATAATGCGTAGGGGATTGCATTCTTCATATCCAAGATGTTCAAGACTTTTGGTTATCTTTAAAACTAATCCCTTGGCTCGATCCGGGTCACGGAACTCCGTCATATACTTCATAAAGCTACCATTGAGTGTTGGTTGTCATGATTGTGTATTTAGAAGAGCAGCCTTTTGGATGACTGCCAAAAGCGATATTCCGACAGGATTCGAACTTATCCCCATTTTATTAAAAAAACAATGTTCTTCTCCCTTTCGCTAGAAACATTTTACGAGTACTTGCAGTGTTTTTGGTTTTCCAATCTTTTGACCTCCAAAAGTTTCAGGAAAATCTTACAAAGGTATTTTTTTTGGAGATCCTTGCCTTTGTTATCTTTTTTGAAAAGTTCTTTCGAGAATTCAAATGTTACAATATCCTAAGTCCTTTTTTCAGGAATTAGGATCCTCCCATTATTTGTAACCATCATGCTCGGAAATATCAGCTACTATAATTGGTACACGTCAGGGGCAGTCCTATTGTCAAGGGAAGGGTGATCTTTAAGTATGCAGGGATTTAGCATTACTACCTTGCTAGGCACAATTTTCAATCCATGATTATGTATGATGCTCTCATCCTTGAACCTGAATAGGCATACTCTAATTGCTCTAAGTAAAGCTTACATTCTTCCATTTTATAAGCTCTACCTGCTAGGCATGTGATGCCTTCCCCTAATTTTTTTTTTAAAAATGCTGGGGTTTTTTAATATAATATATTGCTGATCCTTCTTGTATTTCTAGAACACAGATTTCTTTCATTTTGTATTTTGTTTTGACTGAAAAAATCTAGACTCTCCTTCTAAAATCTCCCTAGTAGTTAAAACCACCTACTTAAGAATCTCTATGGAATGCAAATCCTTTATCCATTCAGTGTTGATCTTATGCAATATGGATGGATCTTCATCATTTTTTTTCGTATTGTCGGAGGATATTCTTCTGGGGTCAATTTTGTCCTGAGTAGTATTGGTTTGGCAGTAGAGGATTCCCTCGCCATGACTTGACTCTGTTTAGGTTTTCAAAACTCACTGTCGGAATATGCTAATTGGGATCCTATTGAGGATAGGGGATCAGACTCAGTGAAATTTGCTACATCACCCAACATCTGATGACTTCAAGAATGAATAGTTTTGAGGGTATGTTTTAGAGATCAGCCTAAATAACCAAAAAAATCTCAATTACTTTGATTTTGGATTAAGGTGTTTTGCTGAAGCGATCAGGGCTTGCCCGAGGGATATTCCCCCATCATTGGCTGGTATTTCAGCATTTGTAAGAACCTTGAATTCATTCGTTTCCAACTCACTCCATACTAGATTAAGAAGCATTGTGTTTTGGAACACACCTCCGCTAAGAGCAATGGTATTTGTCTTTGGTGGTTTGCCATCAGGTCGGCATAGGCTTTTCACCATTCGCACAATTGTTTTGGCAAGCCCCCGATGAAAGCGTCCAGCAACTACATTTAAAGGAATCCCTTCTATAAGATCTCCAAAAAGTTTTTCCCAGAATGGTCCAGGTTCTATCCAGTCAATACCATGTTCATTTTTCGAAATATCAAAAGGATACGCTTTAGAATCCTGAGAGTCTTGATGTGCCAATGCTTCTACCAGCATAGCAGCCTCACCCTCATAACTTATAGTTTCACGACAAACACCTAAGGCTGCTGCTACCGCATCAAACAGACGTCCACAAGAACTAGAGCTGGGACTTCGCTCAGGGGCCATCAATGCCTCGAAAACCTTGATGGGTTTTTCTCTTAAGAATTCAACAAACTTGAGGCTAGAATAATTCTTTTGGAAATAATCCCATCCCATCCCCGAGAAGATATGTGCCAGTAGATTACGCCATGGTTCCCGCATGGCCTGATTTCCTCCTAACAAAGGAATGGGCTTGAATGTTCCAATCCTCTCAAATCCTAAGTAATCGGCCATCATGAACTCGCCACCCCAAAAAGTTCCGTCAGTCCCCATTCCAAATCCATCAAGAGCTACACCTAAAACGGGTGGACTCCTCAGGGGTATTTTATGTTCCCCAAGGCACGAAGCTATGTGTGCATGATGATGTTGTATACGAAACAAAGTAAGTCCATTTTCTTCTGATCTATCTTCTCCAAATCTTACGGATCGATAATCAGGGTGGAGATCAACAGCAATGATTTCTGGAGAAGCCAGGTAAAACTGTTCAAACGTGTCTATGCACTTTTTATAATCCTTTTCAACTCGATTATCTTTTAAATCTCCAATGTGTGGTGAAAGTAAACCAGAACCCTGATGAAGCATACAGAAAGTGTTTTTGAGCTCAGAACCACAAGCAAGTACATTTGATACACCTTCAAAACCTTTAGGTAAAAGCACATGATTAGGGGCTAAGCCACGAGCTCGGCGTATAACCTGTCTTCCTTTATATGATTTACGCACTATTGAATCATCTATACGATTAATAATCTCTCGGTTGTGCATAACTATCAATTTTGTGATCCCACTCAGCCTCTGACGAACTTGTTCTTCGTTAATGCATTGGGGTTCATCAGAAAGGTTTCCTGAAGTCATTACCAGTGGGACTTCTAAAAGATTGAATAAGAGGTGATGTAATGGGGTGTAGGGCAACATAAAGCCTAAGGAATTTTGGCCTGGTGCTAAAAGATTTGGCAGGCTGCAGAAATTGATTTTTTTTAGTAAAACTATGGGAGCAACTGGCGACTCAAGCCATTCCTGTTCTTCAGAAGTGAATTCACAGAATCTTTGTATCATTTCTAAATTTTTTGCCATCAGTGCAAAAGGTTTTTTAGGCCTGTTTTTTCTTTCACGGAGTTGTTTGAGGGTTTTAGACTGAGTGGCATCGCATGCTAGGTGGTAACCTCCTATGCCCTTGATGGCAAGAATTTCACCTTGTTTTATGTATTCTGCTGCAATCTTTAAATGATCATAATCGGTCATTTCTTCACTATTGATTTTTTGGTCTGAATTTGTTTCAAACCAAATTTTTGGACCACACTCATTACATGCAATAGGTTGTGCGTGAAATCGGCGGTCTTTGGGATTCTCATATTCTAAAGAGCATTTTTCACACATTGAAAATTCCGACATACTCGTCCGAATCCGGTCATAAGGCATTTCATGGATTATTGAATATCGGGGCCCGCAGTTGGTACAGTTGGTAAAGGGATATTGGTATCGGTTTTCATTTTGAATGCTGATTTCGGTAATGCATTCTGAACACACCCCAAGATCTGGCACAACATTAGTTGGCACACCATCCTGAGTACTTTTTTTTATAGAGAATCCAATGGGAGGGGACCCTTTTAAGGTTTGTATTTTTATGGATTCTATTTTTGCTGCATGAGGTAAATTCGATTGGAGTCTATCGCTAAACATTGAGTGATCTTGAGTGCTACCCCAAATATCAGCCACTGCTCCTGAATAATCATTGTATACACTTCCTACAAGACCAAGTTCATGGGCAATTCTGTATACTGTTGGACGAAATCCCACTCCTTGAACTATGCCATGGAAAAGATAACGTCTTCCAAAGTCTGATTGATTGTTTTTCAATTTTCAGATTGATTAAAAACTTGATTTAGGTTTTTATGAATTTATTATTCATAGTAATTATTATCAATTAATTATGAGGTTAATATGAAGTTTTTAATTTTTCTTTTATTCGTATTCATTCCTTTTTCTTTGTTTGCGGAAAAAACTTTAGTGGTCGCAACTTCTTCTGATCCAGGACATCTGAATCCTGGAATTACAACAGGTTACAATGTCCATGTATTTGCAGATTCTATATACAGTGGCCTGATAATGCTCAACAAAAATTTACAACCTGAACCGGACCTTGCTGAATCATGGACTATTTCAGATGATGCAACAACCTTCACTTTCATTATTAGAAAAAATGCCAAATGGCACGACGGTCATTCAGTAACATCAGAAGATGTTAAGTATACTTTTGAAAATATTCTATTCAAATATCATTCTAGGACAAAATCTGGATTAGGGAAAAAAGTTGAAGCTATATTAACTCCTAATCCAAAGAAAGTGATTTTTCAGCTAAAAAATTCATACAGCCCAATGATAACAAGATTGAATGTTACTGAAGCTCCAATATTGCCAAAACACATTTTTAGTTCTGGAAACCCAAATGATCATTCGGCTAATTTAAATCCGGTGGGTTCTGGCCCATTCCGCTTTTTGGAGTACAAAAAAGGTGAGCGGGTTGTGCTGGTCAAGAATAATGATTTTTACCTTGAGGGACTCCCTCACTTCGACAGGGTTGTTATGCAGATTATTCCAGACAGTATCACCCAAATGCTGGCATTACAACGCGGAGAAGTTGACTACATCGACCGTGTGCCTGGTGCGGAACTAAAGCGCCTTCAAAACGATACTGGAGTTACTCTCTCAAAGAATACAGCAGGACCAGGAGGCGGCAACTGCATAGTCACCGTAACTTTCAACCTAGACAGGGAAAACACCTCCAAACTTGCAGTTCGACAGGCAATTGCCTATGCCGTTGACCGAAACCGAATGGTAAAACAGGTACTCTTTGGTCTAGGACGAGTCGCTGGAGCTCCCATCAATCGGGGAATCTCATGGGCTCACTCTAAAGGGTCCTTGGCACAATATGACTTCAACCCTGCAAAAGCTGAGTCGCTACTTGACGAAGCAGGTTTCAAGAAGGGAAACAATGGTACACGTCTGAATTTGGATATTGTTCATTTCTCATGGTTTAGCAAGTACATAGAGGTCATGAAGCAAGACCTTGCTTCCATAGGTGTTAATTTGATTAGCCGTCCGCTCGATCGATCTGCAGCAGTTAGCACCATTTTTGGAAAGCGTGATTTTGATCTGAATCTTATTTCCTACTGCAATGGCGCTGATCCGGACATTGGGGTTAAACGGATGTATGTTTCTAACAACATTGGAAACATACCTTTCTCAAATGGTGCGGCTTATCGTAAAACAAAGATTGACACCCTCTTCAAAGAGGCCGGGCAAACCTCGAATACTTCGTTGCGAGCAAGCAAGTACAAACAAATCCAGAAAATTCTTGCAAAGGATTTGCCTTATTGGTGGCTGGTTGAGGGACAGTTCCTGACCGCCCATACCAGCAAGCTATCCGGATTTCGCACCTGGTCTGGAAACTTCGCTGTCAAGGCCCACTAAGCCTTTACCTCCACACAATGACTGGGTTGAGGAAGCTGATAGTGGCATAACTGAATTAATGGCTTGGGACGGTACCTTCTCTTGAGGCTAGCCCAAATCCCAATTACATTGGGCATCATTTTGGGTGTATCTTTCTTTTTGATCCATGCAGCACCTGGAGACCCAGTTGCTGCCTTGGCAGGTGATTTTGTTACCAGAGAATATCGTGATCTGATCATCCACCACTACGGGCTAGACCAACCTTTGGTCTATCAAGCTCTGAAGTATTTTGCCAACGTAACTACTGGCGATTTTGGGGCTTCCTACTACTTCAAAGCCCCGGTCTTTACAGTAATTAGCAGCCGAATTATTCCCACGCTGTTGTTGATCCTACCTGCAGTGGTGCTCTCAACAGGAATTGGAATAGGACTAGGTTTCTTTACCGTACGGTACAAAGGGACTTTACTACGCATTGGAATTCCCTTTACAGCAACAATCATTTATGCCCTTCCTACATTTTGGCTGGGCTACCTTCTGATACTGTGCTTTTCCATCAAGCTCAACCTGTTGCCCATTCAGGGTATGTCGAATCCACGATATACCCTGGTGGGTTGGGAGTATATGCTGGACGTTCTGAAGCATCTGACCCTGCCACTAATGACAATGGTGCTGACGCAATTGGCCCAGGTGATTTTGCTGATTCGAACCCGACTGTCGGAGGAAATTCAACGTCCTTACTTCAAAACAGCACTGTCAAAGGGACTGAAACAAAACACGGCCATCTTGCGTCATGCCTTGCCAAATGCTCTTATGCCGGTGGTTACAGTACTTGGAACGCGATTTGGCTTTCTCATAACCGGTTCAATCCTTACAGAAACAGTTTTTGCGTGGCCTGGGTTGGGTCGCTTAATGATTGTTGCTATTGAAGTACGTGATTATCCTTTGGTGTTAGGGATTCTTTTCATTCTCAGCATCATCATCTTGCTCCTTAACTTATTGACGGATTTGGTGTATACACTACTGGATCCACGTATTCATTTTGGCCAATATGGGGAGTAGAAACTGGGTTTGGCATGGGGTTGGGATGGTCTTGCTACTTCCAGCGCTTATTTCGGTGTTGTTGGGATGGTGGCTTGCTCCAACAAGTTTTTTTATTGAATCTCAGGAAGCATTTCAGTCCCCAAACCTGCAATTTCTAATGGGAACCGATGATTTGGGACGTGATCTCTTTTCTGGAGTGGTTCAGGGGTTGCGTACTTCCCTCCTTGTTAGTATGGGAGTCACTAGTATCTCCTACTCCATTGGTATCGTGTTGGGGATAACCTCAGGATTGCTTGGAGGAAACTCGGATCAGTTATTTCTCAAGTTATCGGAAATCGTGATGGTGCTTCCCCGCTTTTTGATTGTCATCCTTTCTGCAGCGTTTTTGGGGCAGGGCATAGGGATTTTGGTTGTCACTCTTGGCTTGTTTTCTTGGACGAGTATCTACCGAATTATTCGTTCAGAAATCCTTAGTTTGCGAACAAGAGAGTACATCCTTGCTGCAAGAGCACTGGGTTCAGGAGTGGGACGAATTGGGGCAAGGCACTTGTTCCCTGCTATACTTCCAACTGCAACTGCTGTAATGCCTCTTTCCATGTGCCACGCGATCATGGCAGAGGCGGGAGTGAGCTTTTTAGGATTGGGGGATCCGGAAACTGTCAGCATTGGCTACCTAATCTCTAACTCCAATCAATTCCTCTTTTCAGGGTGGTGGCTGTTCACCTTTCCCGGTCTACTACTTACCATGACTGTGGCGGGGTTAACGCTGGTAATGTTTGGGGAGAATGATCAGTCAGGCAGTATGTGAGTATGTATCAAGCTTCAGTGGCTTTTATAGAAAACATTCCATAATCAATTTAAATCATCAACCGTGTGAGCTTTCATTTCTACTTCAATAAACACGAGTTGCTCAGAATCATTGTTTATAACATTGTGCTCAACACCCGCCTCACGATAATAAGGAATCCCTTGAGTTAGTTTAGCCTTCGTTTCTTTGCCTTCTGCATCAACTAATAAGAGTTCACCATCTGTTTGTGGAATTACAACATAGTCCCATTCATGCTTATGCCATTTTGTTTCAGAACCCGGTGAAAAACGATATTCGGTTACTCGAACCCGTTCATTATCAATTTGTCTATTAGTAATGGCTGATTGGGACTTTTTCATGTCTATGATTTCTTCAGATAGATGGAAACCCGGTTTATTTGAGGTACTGTCCCGATTTAAGCAGAAGCATTTAAGCTATGCTTGAGTTTATCTGCAGTCCAGTTGTGAAAAGCTGCCGTAGCACTTTCCATCACAGGAGTCAGGACTCCTCCATCAAAACCAATCGAAGAGCGTCCTTTCTGCATTGCGGATACGGCCTCAACATCCTCCTGAAAGACACTTTGCCAAAATTTATGCTGTGCAGTTCTTTGGTTGGAAAAGGAACCTTCCAGTGATTCTTCCCCAACACGGTAAATCCTCGCTTCTTCCCGGGTCCGGTTGAACTGCAGGGGGAGAATCACCATCACATAAAAGTGATCGGCCTGAAGCCCGAACAGGGTGTTCGGATAAAGAACGGGATATTCCGCATAACTGATTTGATCGGAAGGCCATTCCGGAAATTGTGGAAGTGGGATATCATCATTGGAACTATATGAATAATTATGGGAAATCTGGCCTGAGAACTGATCTTCTATGAAGATTTCATGATCCTTTACTGAAGATATTCTATTCAGTTCAGGATGGATGGAAGGCAGATGGTAAGCTTCCAGATAGTTTTCAACCACCAGTTTCCAGTTTGTTTCGAGTTCAAAAACGATATTGTCGTCAGTCTGGGATCTTTTCAGCATAGAGGGGCCTGTTTTCCCCCAATAGCTTTGCCAGCGATCTTCAAGGGGTTGGATGAATTGCTGGAATGGTTCTGCCTTTCCGTCGATATTCATGAAAAC
>CEPV01048719.1_pt1 | contig 20227 bp, 26 predicted proteins | sample 530451 | NCBI WGS metagenome assembly CEPV01 (sample SAMEA2620097, study PRJEB7988) | marine metagenome | isolation source: saline water (ENVO:00002010), including | reverse complement strand
CGGTGTTCGACCCTATCCCCCGGCTTGACGCCGAGCCTCGCCGCCGTGCCGGCCGGGACTTCGAGAACCGCCCTCACCGGGCCCGCCGATTCGATGACCGCCAACGATTCCGGCGTCGTGGCGCGGGCGATGTTGACGATGCGACCGTCAGGGGCGATGAAAATCATGTCGAGGGCGACAAAGGTATTTTTCATCCACATATAGACCGGCAGCGGCACCCCGAAATCGAACAGCATGCCGGCGTCGGGGGCCAACTGTTCGCGGCCTTGCAGGCCCTGGGCCCGGTCCGCGGGGGTGGAGACGATTTCGACCCGGAACCGGTGGCGTTTTCCGTCGCCGGTAAGGATGTCCGCCACGTCCCGCTCGAACGGTTCGGCGGCCTTGGCGCCCGCCGGCGGCGGCAACAAACCGGAACCGGCCGCCGCCATAAACGCGGCAAGGATAAAAATAAAAACAACGCGGCCCATGATCGAGCCATAGCCCAATCGCCCCGTCGCCGGCAACCCTTCATTGGGGCCGGCGCGCAAGTCGTCAAGCGCCCCCAGGGCGGCCAATTTTTTCCTAGCTACCGGGGGCCTGCGAAATTATCCTCTGCCTTGTGATTCGGGTGTTCCAATGGCTTGCGTTATCCGGGTCAAGGCCCGGTTTTCGCCATTGGGAGGGGGGTGGATTTTGCTGCACGCACTAAGTTTGGGTTTGGTTCTTTTCTGCCTGTGGCTGCTGTTGTCGGGGTTTTTCGTGACCCTGCTCCTTGGTCTCGGCGTGGTTTCCGTCGCTTTCGTGGCGTGGATCGCCCACCGCATGGACGTGATCGACCTCGAAGGGCACCCCATTCACCTGACCATACGCGTCTTGTTCTACTGGCCCTGGCTGATCGTCGAAATCATCAAGGCCAACATCGACGTCGCCCGCGCCATCGTCCGCCGCCGGATGCCGATAAACCCCTCCGTGATCGAAGTCAAGGCGACCCAGGAAACCGAACTGGGACAGGTGATCTACGGCAACTCCATCACCCTGACGCCGGGGACCGTAACCATCGACATCGACAACGACATCATGATCGTTCACGCATTGACCCGGAACGCCGCCGAGAATCTTGAAAGCGGCGATATGGACCGCCGGGTGACGGCCCTGGAAGCCCATTCATCGGCCGAAGATTTGCCGCCCCCCCTGCCCCCGGGAGGCCAATCCAAATGATGTTTGCCGTGACCGCCGCCGCCGTCCTCGTGACCATGGTCCTGACCCTATACCGATCGATCAAGGGGCCGACCGTCTATGACCGCATCCTTGCCGTTAACGCCTTCGGCACCCTGACGGTGGTGTTGATATCCGTTTACGGGTTCTTGAGCGGCCGCCCCGATTTTCTCGACCTGGCCCTGGTCTACGCGCTGATCAACTTCATCGGCACCATCGCGGTCTCGAAATACGTCGAATTCTCCCACATGGGCCGTCCGACCGGCGGCGATGAACTGGGAGACATTTGATGGCCCTGTTTCTTGAAATCCTCAGTTGGGGAATGCTGATCATCGGTTCGGTGATGCTGATTATCGGCGGCACCGGCATCGTGCGCCTGCCCGATGTTTTTTCGCGCATGCACGGAGCCGGCATTATCGACACCATGGGCGCGTGCACGATTCTATTGGGGCTGACGTTTCAGGCCGGGCTCAGCATCGTCACCGTGAAGCTGGTCCTGATCGTCGTCTTCATCCTGTTTACCAGTCCAACGGCGACTCACGCCCTGGCCCGGGCGGCGCTTCACGGCGGCGTCCGCCCCCAGTTGGATGAACCGGCGGACGAAGAATCCGCCGGCCAAGGAGAGGCATCATCGAAGACCTGATTATCATTTCGCTGATGGTCTTCATGGCGGCAACCGGCTTCGCCGTTGCCAGGCTCCGGAACCTGTTCGGCGTCGTCATGCTGACCAGTATTTTCAGCCTCATGTCGGCGGTGCTGTATGTGGTTCTGGATGCCGTCGACGTGGCCTTCACCGAAGCCGCCGTCGGCGCCGGCATCGTCACGGTCTTGATGCTGGGGACGCTGGCGCTGACGACCAGCGAGGAAAGGGTTTCCGAGGCCGGAAAACCGGTGTGGGCGCTGGTATTGGTGGTGGTGACAGGGGCCGTTTTGATTTACGGCACCTTGGACATGCCGCCGTTCGGCGACGCATTCGCGCCCATCCATCACCACGTCGCGCCCCGCTACCTTGAAAAATCCGGCCAGGAAATCGGCCTCCCAAACGTCGTCACCTCGGTGCTGACGAGCTACCGTGGTTATGACACCCTGGGCGAGGTTTACGTCATATTCACCGCCGCCTGCGGCGTCCTTCTCATTATCGGCCGGCCGAAACGGGGACGGCGGCGGACGCGCAGGATGCTGGTCGGGGAATTGCGCCACGGCATGAGGCGGAACGTCATCCTTCGGGTGGTATCGAAGCTGTTGATCCCGTTCATCCTGGTGTTCGCCCTATACGTCCAATGGCACGGCGACTTCGGGCCCGGCGGCGGGTTTCAGGCCGGGGTCATTTTCGCCGCCGGGTTCATCCTCTATGCGCTGATTTTCGACGTCGACACGTCCCGCATGGTGGTTCCTTCCGGGGTTACGCGGTTGTTTCTGGCCCTGGGCGTGATGTTGTATGCGGGGGTCGGCGTGGTCGGGTTGTTGCGGGGCGGCAATTTCCTCAATTATTCCGTCCTCGCCCAGGAACAGACCGCCGGCCAGCATCTCGGCATTCTTTTGGTCGAATTCGGCGTCGGCCTGACCGTGGCGGCGGCGATGATCACCATTTTCTTCACCTTCGCGCGCCAGGAACGCTGAGGGAACCGCGGAACCATGGAATTCCTCGGCCTGCTCAATTATTGGATCATCATCGTGCTGATGATGATCGGTTTTTACATCGTCATCGCCCACAACAACCTGGTGAAGAAGATCGTCGGCCTGAACATCTTCCAGGTTTCGGTGTTCGTGTTCTACATCACCATGGCCAAGGTCAAGGGCGGCACGGCGCCGATCCTGGCCGAAGGCATCGAGATTTATACCAACCCCCTGCCCCATGTCCTGATCCTGACCGCGATCGTCGTCGGCGTCGCGACGACGGCGTTGGGGCTGGCATTGGTGGTTCGCATCCGCGACGCCTACGGCACCATCGAGGACGATGAAATCGAGGCCAGGGAGAACGAGTTGTGATTGCCGCCCAATATCCCGCCCTGCAAGTCGTCTTGGCGCTGCTGGCGGCGCCCGTTTGCCTGATCCTGCGCCGGCCCAATGCCGCCTGGGCCGTCGCCACGGGCATCACCTGGATTTCGCTGGCGATCGCCTTGTCGCTGCTGGGCCGGGTGTGGGAAACGGGGGTCATCCTTTACCCGATGGGGGATTGGGCGGCGCCCTGGGGGATCGAATACAGGATCGACACCGTCAACGCCTTCATGCTGGTTATCGTCACCCTTATCGGTTCGGTGGTCATGCCTTTCGCCCGCGCCAGCGTCGAGGCGGAGATCAAGGAAGAGAGAATTTACCTGTTCTATTGCATGTATCTTCTCAACCTGACGGGGCTGCTGGGGATCGCCATCACCGGCGACGTCTTCAATCTTTTCGTGTTCCTGGAGATTTCGTCGCTGTCGTCCTACGTCATGATCAGCCTGGGCCGGGATTCGCGGGCCTTGACCGCCGCTTACCGGTATCTGGTCATGGGCACCATCGGCGCCACTTTCTACGTTATCGGCGTCGGCATGATGTACATGATGACCGGTTCGCTGAACATGGCGGATCTGGCGACGATCCTGCCCGCCGTCGCCGACAGCCGCACCATCCAGGTGGCGTTGGGATTCCTGATCGTGGGGCTGGGTTTGAAGCTGGCGCTGTTTCCCCTGCATTTGTGGCTGCCCAACGCCTATGCCTATGCGCCGTCGGCGGTGACGGCGTTCCTGGCGGCGACGGGGACCAAGGTCGCCGTATACGCTTTCATCCGGATTTTCTTCACCGTCTTCGGCGGGGTGGAAGTTTTCAACACCGGAATCATTACCGAGATCCTGGCCGTATTGGCCGCCCTGGCGATGTTCGGCGCTTCCGCGGTGGCCATCTACCAGACCGACGTCAAGCGCCTGTTGGCGTATTCCTCGATCGCTCAGATCGGTTACATGGTTTTGGGCATCAGCATGGTCACGGTGACGGGCCTGGCCGGCACCATCGTGCATCTGTTCAACCACGCGATAATAAAAGGCGGCCTGTTCATGGCCATGGGCTGTATCTTTTTCAAGATCGGCGCCGTCCAATTGGACCAGTTCGAGGGCCTGGGCAAGCGCATGCCGGTGACCATGGCGGCCTTCGTCGCCGGCGGGTTCGGCCTGATCGGGGTGCCGCTGACGGTCGGTTTCGTATCCAAGTGGTATTTGATCCAGGCGGCCCTGGAAAAAGGCTGGTGGCTGGCGGTCGCCGTCATCCTGGCCTCGTCCCTTTTGGCCGTCATCTATATATGGCGGGTGGTCGAAGTCGTCTATTTCCGGCCGCCGCCCAAGGGGTTGACGGAGGTCTCCGAAGCGCCTTTGTCGATGCTGGTGCCGTTGTGGGTTTTGATCGGGGCGTCCTATTACTTCGGCATTGACGCCACCCGGACCCTCGACATCGCCTTCGTCGCCGCCGAGACGTTGTTCGGGCCTCCCCTATGACCGTCGAACTGGCCATCATCCTTGCCGTCGCGGTGCCGTTCGCCGGCGCGGTGCTGATCCCCCTCACCGGGGCCACGCCCAACCTGCGCGAGACGGTGACGCTGGTGTCGGCGGCGCTGCTTTTCTATCTGGTAACGGTCATATATCCCGCCGTCGCCGGCGGCGGCGTGCCCGAGGTTTACCTGTTCGAGATGCTGCCGGGGCTTTCCGTCTTTTTCCTGGTCGAGCCCCTGGGGCTCATCTTCGCCGGCATCGCAAGCTTCTTGTGGATCGCCACGTCGGTTTATTCCATCGGTTACATGCGCGGCCACAACGAGGAAAATCAGACCCGTTTTTACGCCTATTTCGCCATTGCCCTGGGCGCCACCATGGGGGTCGCCTTTGCCGGCAACATGCTGACCCTGTTTATTTTCTATGAGGTTTTGACCATTTCGACCTTCCCCTTGGTCGCCCACTCCGGCACCGACGAAGCGAAGCGGGCCGGACGGGTGTATATGGGCATCCTGCTCGGCACCTCGATCGGGCTCCTGCTTTTCGCCATCATCTGGACCTGGACTCTCACCGGGACCCTGGACTTCACCGACGGCGGAATCCTCGCCGGCGAGGCCGACGGCCTGACGGCCGGGATTCTTCTGGCTCTATATACCTTCGGCATCGGCAAGGCCGCCTTGATGCCCTTCCACCACTGGCTTCCCGCCGCCATGGTGGCGCCGACCCCGGTCAGCGCCCTTTTGCACGCGGTCGCCGTGGTCAAGGCCGGCGTGTTCACCGTCGTCAAGGTGGTGGTTTATATCTTCGGCATCGATTTCCTTTTCGACATCGGGGTCAGCGAATGGCTTCAGTACGTGGCCGCGGCGACGATCCTGATCTCGTCCCTGGTCGCCATGACCAAGGACAACCTGAAGGTCCGGCTGGCCTATTCGACCGTCAGCCAGCTTTCCTACATCATCCTCGGCGCCATGCTGGTGACGGATTTAGGCGTAATCGGCGGCGGCATGCATATCGCCACGCACGCTTTCGGCAAGATCACGCTGTTTTTCTGCGCCGGCGCCTTCATGGTCGCCGCCCACAAAACCGAAATCAGCCAGATGCGCGGCATCGGCCGCGCCATGCCGTTTACGACCCTGGCCTTTTTTATCGGCAGCCTCAGCGTCATCGGCCTGCCGCCCATGGGCGGGCTATGGAGCAAGTGGTATTTGGCGTTGGGCACGTTGGAGGCGGGAAAGCTGGGGCTGCTCGGCGTGCTGATGGTGAGCTCGCTTCTCAATATCGCTTATCTTTTGCCGATCCCCTTCAGGGGATTCTTCTCCGGCCCAGAGGAAAACCCGCCGCCCGAGTCCAGCCACGAACATGATTCGGAACACGACCACACCCACGATCATGACCGGCCGAAAGGCATCAAGGAAGCGCCGGTGGCGTGCCTGATCGCCATCGGCATCTCGGCGGCCGGGGGCCTGGTGTTGTTTTTCTATCCCGATCCGGTCTACGAACTGATGCGGATGGTGGTCGCGCCATGAGGACCATGGGAATGGAGCCATGACACGCAAACCGCAAGGCGGAGGCAAGGGCCGGGGCAAAAAAAAGCCGCCGGACCCCGATCACGTTTTCGACGACCCCAAAAACGTCAAACGTGCGATCTATGTCCTGTTCACCGTTTGCGGTCTCAGCCTGCTTTTGGATTTCGTCGTTTACCGCCACGTCGATCACCCGTGGGAGGCGCTGTTCGGGTTTTACGCCGTTTACGGTTTCGTCGTCTGTGTGGTCCTGGTCTTGACGGCCAAGGGAATGCGCAAGCTGATCATGCGGAAGGAAACCTACTACGATGAGTAGCGCCCTCGCCCCCTTCCTGATCTTTTTTGCCGGCGCGGTGCTGGTGGCGCTGACGCGGGGCTGGGCCCGGTCCGTGGTGCTGCTGGCTGTTCCCATTGTCGGCGCGCTGAACCTTTGGGCTCTGGACGGCGCCGAGCCGGTGACCGTTGGCCTGCTGGACTACACCCTGACCATCGCCCGCGCCGACCGCCTGAGCATGCTGTTCGGCTACGTGTTCCATTTGGCGGCCTTCCTGGGGTTCATTTTCGCCCTGCACCTGAAGGACACCACGGAAAGCGTCTCCAGCATGCTCTATGCGGGTAGTGCGCTGGGCGCCGTGTTCGCCGGCGACATGATCACCCTGTTCATTTTCTGGGAATTGATGGTGGTGACTTCCGTATTCCTGATCCTGGCCCGGCGCACGGAAAGGGCACGCGCCGCCGCCATGCGCTACCTTCTGATCCAAGTGCTGTCCGGCGTCATCCTGTTGAGCGGCGTTTTGATCCGGGCCTACGAAACCGGCTCCATCGCCTTTGATTTCATCGGCTGGAGCGGACTGTCCTCGTCGCTGATCCTGCTCGCCTTCGGCATCAAGGCCGCCTTCCCGCTGCTGCACAACTGGCTGACCGACGCCTATCCGGAGGCGACCCCCACGGGCACGGTGTTCCTCAGCGTCTTCAGCACCAAGGTCGCCGTTTATGCCCTGGCCCGGGCCTTTCCCGGCACCGAGATGCTGATTTACGTGGGCGCGACCATGGCCATGTTCCCCATCTTCTACGCGGTGATCGAGAACGACCTCAGGCGCGTGCTGTCTTACAGCCTGATCAACCAGGTGGGATTCATGGTCACGGGTATCGGCATCGGCACGGAAATGGCGCTCAACGGCGCCGTCTCCCACGCCTTCGCCCATATCATCTATAAGGCGCTGCTGTTCATGTCGATGGGGGCGGTGCTGTTCCGGACCGGCAAGATAAACGGCTCCGAACTGGGCGGGCTTTACAAGTCCATGCCCAAGACCGCCGTGTTGTGCATTGTCGGCGCGGCGTCCATTTCCGCCTTCCCCCTGTTCTCCGGGTTTGTCTCTAAATCCATGATCTTGGTCTCGGCCCTGGAGGAAGGCTATCCGGCGGTCTGGCTGGCGCTGTTGTTCGCCTCGGCCGGCGTTTTCCACCACTCGGGCATCAAGATCCCGTTCTTCGCCTTCTTCGCCCACGATTCGGGCATCCGCTGCAAGGAGGCGCCCACCAATATGGTGATCGCCATGTTCCTGGCGGCCTTCGTTTGTGTGTTCCTCGGTGTCTATCCGTGGCCGCTTTACGACATCCTGCCCTTCCCGGTGGATTACGACCCCTACACGGCGGCCCATGTGCTGGCCCAGAGCCAGCTTCTGTTCTTCTCCGCCTTGGCGTTCTGCGCGCTCAAGCTGACCGGCCTGTACCCGCCGGAACTGCCCGGCATCAACATCGACGTCGACTGGGCCTATCGCCGCTTCATGCCCCGCTCGGTACGGTATTTAATGGCCGCCTTCTCGCCGGTGGACAAGAAAATGCGCAAAACCTTTATCGGGGTCGTCAACAAGGCCATCAACGGCGCCTTCCAATACGTCGGGCCGAAAGGCGTATTGGCCCGGGCCCTTCCGGCCGGGGCCATGGTGTTCTGGACCATTGCCCTGCTGGCCGGGTTTCTGGTGGTGTATCTGATTTAGGGCTGGCGCAATCGGCCCGATAGCGCCTAACCGCCCAGGAACAGGCGGCCGACTTCGGGATTTTCCAGCAATTCGTCGCCGGACCCGGCGATGGCGGTTTCGCCGGATACCAGGACATAGCCGATATCGGCGAATTCCAGGCCTTTCTTGGCGTTCTGTTCGACCATGATGATGGTCTTGCCTTCGCCGTGCTGAAGGTCATGCAGGATTTCGAACACCATGTCGATGAAGCGCGGCTCCAGGCCTATGGACGGCTCGTCGACCAAAAGCACCTCCGGCTCCATCACCAGGGCGCGGGAAATTTCCAAAAGCCGCCTCTCGCCGCCCGACAGCACGCCTGCCGCATGGGTCCGGCGTTCGGCAAGGCGGGAATATTTCGAGAATATCTTTTCCGCCGCTTCCTTGGCCTTTTCGGGCTTGTCCATCAGATAGCCGCCCATCCACAGGTTCTCTTCCACCGTCATGCTGGGAAACACGGATTTGTCCTGAAGGATATAGGCGATGCCGGTATTCCTCAGTTTCTCGCTCGCCGAAAGCCCGGTGATATCCTGCTTGTCATCGCCGTCGCCGATCAGGATTTTGCCGCTGAAGATATTGGTAAAGCCGAAAATGGAATGAAGGATGGTCGATTTGCCGGCGCCGTTGGGGCCGATCAGGCACAGCGACTGTTCACGCGCCACCTGCAGGTTGAAATCATGCAGAATCTCCATCTTGCCGTAGCCGGCGTTCAGGTGCTCGATGGAAACGTAAGGGGCGTTGTGGGCCAGCTCGGCGACCTTCTTGATCGGCACCGTTTCGGCCATCTCCTTGGCCTGGCGGGTGACCTCGTCGACCGAGATCACCGCCTCGGTGTCGATGTCATGGTAGCCGGTGGCCTTTTCGCCGCCCGGTTTATCCATTTCCTCGGCCATCGCTTTTAATCATCCACCGTGTAATGGCCGCCCAGATAGGCGTTGATGACCCGTTCGTCGTTTTGAATTTCGTCCGGCGAGCCGTGGGCGAGAAGCCGCCCGTTGGCCAGGCAGTAGATGCTGTCCGCCAGGTTCATGATCACCGGCATGTTGTGCTCGATGACGAACAGCGTCACGCCCATCTCCGTGGCGGCGCGGCGCAACCGGTCGATGAGGCCGTTGATCAGGGTCGGGTTGATGCCCGCCGTCGGTTCGTCGAGGAGCAGCATCCTGGGCTCGTTCATCAGCGCCATGGCGAATTCCAGGAGCTTTTGCTGGCCGAACGACAGGTCGCCGGAAATCAGTTTGCGTTTTGAATAAAGGCCGACGAAATCGAGCAGTTGTTCGGCTTTGTCGGTCAGTTCGGGCGGATAGTCCCGGAACAGGTCGACGAACCGCTCGCTCCGGTGGTTGACCGAAATCAGCATGTTGTCGACGCAGTTCATCTTCGAATAGATGCGCGTCAACTGGAACGTCCTGAGCAGCCCCAGGCGGGCGATCTTCTGGACCCGGAAATCGGAAATTTCCATGCCCTCGAACTTGATGGAGCCCTCGTCGATGGGATGGTAACCGACGATGGAGTTGAACAGTGTCGTCTTACCCGATCCGTTGGGGCCGATCAGCCCGGTGACCCGGCCTTCGGGCACATCGAGGCTGATCTTGTTGTTGGCGATGATGCCGCCGAACGCCTTGGAGACGTCCTTGACTTCGATCATCGCCGTCATTGGGCGGCCTCGCCGCGTTGTGGCCCTTCGTCGATTTCCGGGCCGGCAAGGGCGGCGGCGACAGTGCCTTCATCGACCTCGATACCGAACAGCTCCGGCCACTTTTCCTGCACCCATCCCATGACCCCCTGCTGGAAGAAGACCACGAGGATGACGATAAGGGCGCCCAGCACCACCCACTGCCAGCCCAGCATGTAGATCCAGGTGACCTCCTTGAAGGCGTGGAACAGTGTCGCGCCGACGACCGGGCCCCACAGCGTGCCCTTGCCGCCGAGCAAGCACATGATGACCATGAAGATGCCGAAGGTGACGCTCGGGAATGCGACCTCCAAGGGCTCGATGAAGCCGATCATGTTGCCGAACACAGCCCCCGACATGCCGAGGAAGAACGCCGCCACGGCGAAGCCGGTGGTCTTGACGCGCATGGTGTGGATGCCCATGCCTTCGGCTTTTTCCTCGTCGTCGCGGATGGCGTTGGCGGCCAGTCCGAAACGGCCGGAAAACATCCATTTGACGAAAAAAAAGGTGATGACGGCCAACCCGAAACCGAGGAAATAGAACATCAACGAACGGTCGTCGGGCTCGCCGGGAAAGACGGGCAAGGCGATGCCGCCGCCGCCGCCGACGTATTCCCAGGCGCCGGTGAGCTCACCGGCCGACAGGGTCACGCCCAGCGTGCCGATGGCGAAATAGGGCCCGCGGAGGCCAAAGACGACATAGGCGAGGATCACGGCGAACACCACGCACACCAGCGCCGCCGCGATAATCCCGAGCACCAGGCCGGTGTAATACTGGTCCGGCGTGAACTCCACCTTGATGGCGCCGAAGGACGCCGTGTACTGGGCGACGTCGTAATAGAGCCCGATCTGGACGATGGCGCTGGTGTACATGCCGGCGCCGAAGAAGAAGATGTTGCCGAGCGAATTGTAACCCATCTGCCCGCCCAGGATGTCCCAGGTCACGGCGAACAGGATCATCACCCACATAACCGTGATCTGGAACGTATAGGCCGGAAACACAAACGGCGCCACGATCCCGGCGGCGGCGATGATGCCGTAAATCGCGAGCTGACGCCGGTTGAAGGTCATTGAACCGCTTGCCGGTGACGGCTCTGTAGGATCTGCCGCCACACCAGGATGGCGACCAGCAGGCCGACGACCGTGAACTGCTGCAGCTCGGCGCCGAAGACGAAGCCGGAGTAAAGTTCGGCCACGCCGAGGCTAAGCCCGGCGATGATGACCCCCGGCAGGTTGCCGAGCCCGGCGGCGGTGACGATGACGAAAGAGCGGATCGAATGGGCGATGCCGAAAAACGGCTGGATCACCCAGATCATCGAGATCAGCGCCCCCGCGGCGCCGCAGATGGCGGCGTTGAGCGCGAACGTGAAGGCGTAGATGCGCTCGGTGTCGATGCCCATGACCTTGGCCGCCCGGGGGTCTTGCGCCGTCGCCCGGATGGCCTGGCCCATGCGGCTGAATTTCATGAAGGTAATGACCATGGTCGCCAACAGGCCGGCCAGGATCAGCGAGATGAACTTGATGTTGGCGACCGTCACCATGCCGCCGAAGAGCGAGTTGATTTCAAACCCTGATTCGGCGACCTGCACCTCGGGGCCGAAGGCGAGATTCAACAACTGCGAGATGACCAGCGCCAAGCCGAAGGTCGCCAACAGCGACGTGAACAGGTCCTTGCCGATGACGCGGCTGATGATGGTGATATAGACGACCCATCCGAAACCGAACATGACCACGATCGCCACCGGCAGGCCGAGGATGGGGTGAATGCCCCACGTCGACAGAAGCCAGGCGATATAGCCGCCCATGATGACGAAGTCTCCCTGGGCCAGGTTCTTGACGTTCATCACCCCCCAGACGAGGGCCAGACCGTAAGCCGCGAGGGCGAATATGGCGCCGACGAAAAGGCCGTCCAAAAGCAACTGTATATTGAGGACCGGAGCCTGAACAAGCAGCGACAGATTATCCATCATGGCCGGGATGACCCCGAATAAAGGGTTAAACGGTTCCACCAAACCGAGCCGCCCCCGCCCGAAGGCGGGGGCGGACAGTATTGATTATCTCTGCACACCTTTAAAGGTTTTAAAGGTGCTTGGTTGAAGGCGCCTACTTCCGCGGCCAATCAACCTTATGGGACGCCCACTTTGACGGCGCGACCACGTTAAGCTTGCCGTTCTGGATCTGACGCAACACCATCGGCTTGGCAATGTTGTTGCCGGCCTTGGAGAATTTGATGTTGCCGTAGAAGGTCTTCATGTTGGTCGCCGACAACGCTACGCGAAGCTTTTCGGTATCGAAGGACTGCGCCCTCTCGAAGGCGTCCTTCCAAACCAGCACCGCGGCCGAAGCCTGGGCCGCCTGATACGGCACGTTCTTGTAGCCGTCGTAGGTGGCCTTGAACAACTTGTCGTAAGCCGCCGCCGTACCGAACGCGGGGCCCGTATAGCTCAACGTTTCGGCCCACTGGGTCGGGCACAGGTAGCCATTGGTCGAGGCGCCGAACTTCTTGATCACCTTCGCCGCTTCGCAGTGGGTCATGGCGATCATCGGCGTCTTGATCTTCATTTCCTTGATCTGGCGGGCCGCCGTCGCCGCGCCCTTGGAGTGACCGGAAATCACCAACAGGTCGGGTTTCAGGGCCTTGACCTTGGTCAGGGTCGCGGCCATGTCGCTGAGGTCACGGGGCAGCTTGTCGTCGATGACGGCCTTCATGCCGAATTTTTTCAAGTCATCCATAACGCCGGCACGAACGTCGAGCGAGAACGGATCGTTCTCGAACGCCATCGCCACCCTGACGCTGGACGGGCTTTTGCCGTTCTTCTTGGCGATTTCGGCCGCCAGCGCGATGGAACTTGCCAGATACTGCTCGGATGTCGACAGCACCGCGAAGATGTACTTGTAGCCCTGGGTGAAAAGCGAGCGCGACGCGCCCTCGGCTTCGACCATCGGAACCTTGTACTTCTCGGTGATCGGCGCGATGGCCTTGGTGGTCGCCGAGCTGTAGGGCCCAAGTATGTATTTGATGCCGTCCTGCTTGATCAGGCGTTCGGCTAACTGCGCCGTGCGCAGCGGCGTCGATTCGTCGTCGTAATAGATGATTTTCAGCTTGTAGGCCTTGCCGCCGACCTTGACGCCGCCCATCTCGTTGATGCGTTTGGCGCCCAGGTTATAACCGTTCTTGGCGTGGATGCCGTTGGTGGAATACTTGCCGGTGAACGAAATGGCGGAACCAAGAACGATGGTGTCGCCCTCGACCTTGGCCGATGCCGGACCCGCCGCAAGAAGACCGGCCGCGGCAACGCCAAACGTCAGGGCGCGCAGAAATTTCGTACTAATCGACATATAAATGTCCTCCCTTTTTTTCGCTTCGTTGGCGATCCCCGACCCTTCCTAACAACATGTCCGGTGGCTCGGGAACGGTGACCTTAACTATCGGATAATATCGTCGTCGCCGTTACCCGCAACATGAAAGGAATCAGGGGATAATACAATGTCTTTCGGCTTCGTTTTCGGGGATTTTTCTTCTTCGATGATGGATCGTGCGGCCGGGCCTTATTTCTTGGCCGCCGGTTTGGCCCCCGGCACCCAGGCCTTTACCGTCACCGCCTTGCCGGACTGGGTTCGCAGGATTTTCGGTTTCACCACCTGGGCGACGCCGGGGGTCTTTTCGGCGCGGGCAAAGGAAAGCCGCATCGCATCGAGAGGGATTTCCGTCCTTGGGGCGTTTTTATAGGCCTGTTTGTAGGCCGTGGTTTCCTTGATCATTTTGTTCAGCCGCTCGGTGGAATGATGGCCGAAACGCCGCCAGATGCCGTCGAGAAAGGTTTCGACATCATGGGGCAGGAACAGCCTGGCGTCGACGTCGGGGCGGCCTTTCGAAAACGCCATATAGATGTTGGGTTCGATGGGCCCCATCTCGTCGGCGACGAACGCCGCCGGCATCAGTTTGCGGCCGTTGAAGGCGACCGTGTAATAGGCCTGGGCGATAAACAATAGGCACTGGAGCTTTTGCGGCTGCAGATATTGGTTTTCGTTCAGTGCCGTATCGGCAAACCAAAACGCAATATCGAAGGCGTTTTCCACATCGGCGGGCATCTTGAATCCTCGGAATGGGGGCCGGGGTCAGCGGCGCGAACGCCCCATGAATCCCCTGGGCTTCACGGTTATCCGATAAATATAAGTTACGAGGAAAGGAATTAAAAAAAAATCTACGGAACAGGGGTAGAGTCAAGCGGAATCGCGCGCCTTAAATCAATGAAACCTAAATTATTAATCAATGTTTTCAGTGCATTAATGGGTTTTTTGAAAATTCAACATTAACCGCCTGGAAGCCGTCGGCGAATGAAATCGATGACCTCGCCAGGAACCCCGAATTCATGAAGGTTATTGTGCCCCGCACCCGGAATCCAATGGCTTTCCTTAGGCTGACGGGCAGCCTCAAAAAGCGTCTTGCTTTGGTGCGAAGGAATTATCGCGTCGTTTTCACCGGCGAACACGAAAATAGGCGCCATGATCCTGTCTATCTTGGCCAGCGAATCATAGCGGTCCTTGACCAGCATCCGGGCCGGAACGAAAGGGTAGTGTTCGGCGGCGGCATCGGCCAGGGAAGTGAAAGGCGATTCCAGGACGACGGCGCCGACCGGCCCTTTCGGCGCTTGTTCGAAGGCCATCTGGACGGCTATGCCGGTGCCGAGGGATTCGCCATAGAGCAACCACCGCCCGGGTTTAATCCCTTGCCCCGCCAGGAATTCGAGTTGCGCCCGGCCGTCGGCGTAAAGCCCTTGTTCGCTCGGGTCTCCCGGATTTCCCCCATAACCCCGGTAGCCGACCAAAAGGACTCCGAACCCGGCATCGAGATAGGGCCGGGCCTTGATTTCCCGCCCGGCGATGTTGCCGCCGTTTCCCTGGAAATAGACCATTGTCGGCTGGCCTTTTTCGGCCGCCTTGTACCATGACGTCAGTTTCAATCCGTCTTTGGTCGTCAATCGGACCGGCCGCATTTCCGGCAGGCCGCTTTCGGCCGGCGGCGGCAGGTATTGCGACGGGTGGTAGATGAGTTTGTCTTGAACCAGGTACAGGGCCCCGAGGATTCCCATGTACACCCCGACGGCAATGGTAATCAGGCTAAACATGGAATGGCGCCCGTTCACCGGCCGCTTTCAGAGGATGAAACCTGGGGGACGCGCAACCGGACGCGCACCCTAGCTGCTGAAGTCGTCGGAAACGACTTGCCATTCTCCGTTGGCCTTGAGGCAAGCCATGCCGTTGCCGGACTGGACTTCCTTTTCGCCGGCCACGGTGCCGGCGGTGGCAAACAGGGAATTCATGATAACGCCGCCGCCCAATTGGTATCCCGGGATTCCTCCTACAGCGGCGTCCGCCGCGGTGACGGGCATTTCTTCGCGGGTCATGTCGATGTTGCCGCATCCCCCGGGGAGGCAGCCAAAACAATTGCCGTCGGTTTTTTCATGGCTTTATCCTCTCCGGGGCTTGAGTTCCATAATTCGGATATTCGTAAAAAGGGTTGGAAACCTTTTGTTCTTCCGGTTCATCTCCCTTGCAATCATAAACGGCGGCGATGGGAGTGAAAAGCGGGCAGTACTTAAGTGTTTGCTCTTTAAAAATCGCTTTTTTATCGTATTTTCCGCATTCCTCTACCGCCAATTGGGAAATGATTTCGGGTTTTGCGCCCATTTTATTATAACAAATCGTTACTGAAAAAATATCCTTGGGCTCCTTCCCGAAGTCTTTCGAAGCCCGATTGAATTCACCCGGACGAAACACATAGGCATCAGGATCACTCATGGTGCAGGCCGCCGTAATAAAGACGACCGAAAGAAGAATTATCGTTCTTGCGGTTTTTTTGTTTAGCATCTCATTTCTATAACCCCTTTCACCGAAACGCACAATCATGCCAGCCGGCAAGCCTGCCCGGTCCAGGCCATGTTCCCCCATGGGACAGGATTGGCGTGCTTGCTTTCCAGTTTCGGTATAGGGTCCGGCGGTCTTGTAAATGGGCTCTTTTGAAGGGGATCGGGCATGTCCTTGCCGCTCATCGTCGGTATTTCCGGCGCCACCGGCGCCATCTATGGGGTGGAAATGCTCCGGGTTTTAAAACGACTCGGACAGCCGGCGCACCTGATCATGAGTGAAATGGGCCAGCGGACCATCGACATCGAGACCGGAGTTCCCCTCGATGAAATCCGGGCCATGGCCGACGAAGTTCACAATATCAAGGACTTAGGCGCGTCGGTGGCCAGCGGCTCGTGTCCCACCCGGGGCATGGTGATCGCGCCCTGCTCCATCAAGACCTTATCAGGCATCGCCCATTCCTTTTCCTACAACCTGATGATCCGGGCCGCCGATGTGACCCTGAAGGAGAAACGGCCCCTGGTTTTGATGGTTCGGGAAACGCCCCTTCACAAGGGCCATATGGAGTTGATGGCCAAGGCCTCGGATATCGGCGCCGTCATCCATCCGCCTATGCCGGCCTTCTATCACAAGCCCGAAACCATCACCGATATCGTTCACCAGGGCATCGGACGGGTGCTCGACCATCTGGGCGTCGGGCACGACCTTTTCGAGCGCTGGCAAGGGGGGTGAAGGCCGAGGGCGGCAACCCGCTGCACGGCGGGCGTCAGCCCCTGTAGGTGGGAAAACAGCCATTAAAGCCGGGATTTTCACCTCGATAACCCTTTTCCAACCGGAATTCTTATTCTTCCCCTGACGCCTCCCTGGACTTGACCAGGGCGTCGCAAATCTCGCGGACGGCGCCGTTACCCCCGTTTTGCTCGGTAATGATCAAGGCCGCGTCCCAGGCCTCCGGTTGCGCGTCGGCGACGGCGATGGGGCAGCCGACGGCTTCCAACAGCGCGATGTCGTTCAGGTCATCGCCGATATGCGCCACCTCGTCGAGGCCGATCCCGAGCTTGTCGCACAACGCCTCCAGCACCGCCCTTTTGTCCTCGACGCCGGTGAAGACGTGCTCGATGCCAAGGGTTTCCGCCCGTTCCGGAACCGACCCGGATATCCCGGCCGAGATGATGACGATCCGGATACCCGCCTCCATCGCCCTTTTTATGCCGACGCCGTCCTTGACGTTGTATTTCCGCGATATGCGCCCGTCATCGGTGTAATAAAGGCCGCCGTCGGTCATCACGCCGTCGACGTCCAGGGACAGCAGCCTTACCCGGGCAAGCTTCCGCGATACTTCGGCATCGCCGCGCGCACGGTCGGCGCCCAATCCGAGTTTGTTTTGGTTCGGCGGTCGGTCTTTGTTCATGGTGACTTCACCCGCTTGTCCCGATTGCCGGGACCGGCTTTCCACAAGATTAACGTTTTGTCACCAACTGTTCCAGTAGTCAGCAACTCTTTGAAATTAAATAAAGAAATGATGACCCGTCACGCCAGGCCCCCCGCAATCGTCCGCAAGCGTACGCCGAGGTCCAAGAGGCCGAGGGTAGAGGAAATGTCGACCCTGATCACCCTGGTGGCATGCGGCGTATTGACCATTGGCATCACCCTCGCACTTACCTGGCGGATTTTAAAATTTCCTCCCCCTTGTCCCTTGCCCCGGCTTCTGAACCGGCCCCTGAACCGGCCCAGGTTCCGCCGCCGCCGATGCCCTTGCCCGGGCGCCCGATCCGTGTCAGCATTTTTGACAAGTCCCAATAGGGGAGGATCCTATCCCTGCGCCGACATCACGACATGGTGGGGCTCGACGCCGCCGCCGAAGAGATGTCCATTGACGCCGGCACCATCCCTATCCTGGCGGTCGAGAACACCAAGGACGTTCACAACGTCATCGACCGGGACTGAAGGAGGAAAGGTGGCCACCGACAATACCTATAAATGGGACGACCCGTTCCGGCTCGACGATCAACTGGGCGAGGAAGAACGGCTGGTCCGCGACACGGCGCGCAACTACGCCCAGGACAAGCTGATGCCCCGCATCCTGGAAGCCAACCGCAACGAATACTTCGATCCCGCAATCATCCCCGAAATGGGAGCGCTGGGGCTTTTGGGCTCGACCCTGCCCGAAGAATACGGCGCCGCCGGCGTCAACCACGTGTGTTACGGCCTCGCGGCGCGGGAAATCGAACGGGTGGATTCCGCCTATCGTTCGGCGATGAGCGTCCAATCGTCGCTGACCATGCATCCGATCCACGTTTACGGCACCGAGGACCAGCGGCAAAAATACCTGCCCAAGCTCGCCAAAGGCGAACTGATCGGCTGTTTCGGTTTGACGGAGCCCGACCACGGTTCCGATCCGGGCGGCATGAAGACGCGGGCCGAAAAGGCCGACGGCGGCTACGTGCTGACCGGCAACAAGATGTGGATTTCCAATTCTCCGATCGCCGATGTCTTTATCGTCTGGGGCAAGCTCGACGGCGTCATCCGCGGTTTCATCCTGGAAAAGGGCTCCGAAGGCCTGTCGACGCCGAAGATCGAAGGCAAATTCTCGCTCCGCGCCTCGATCACCGGCGAAGTGGTCATGAACCAGGTCTTCGTGCCCGAGGAAAACCTGCTCCCCGGCGCCGAGGGCCTGAAAGGGCCTTTCGGGTGCCTGAACAAGGCCCGTTTCGGCATCGCCTGGGGGGCGTTGGGCGCGGCCGAGTTCTGCTGGCACGCGGCCAGGAGCTATACCCTCGAGCGCAAGCAGTTCGGGCGGCCCCTGGCCGCCAACCAGTTGATCCAGAAGAAGCTCGCCGACATGCAGACGGAGATCACCATCGGCCTTCAGGCCTGTTTGCGGGTTTCGCGGTTATTGGACGAGGACAACTGCCCGCCGGAAAACATCTCGCTGATCAAGCGCAATTCCGCCGGCAAGGCCCTGGACATCGCCCGCATGGCCCGTGACATGCACGGCGCCAACGGCATTGCAGACGAATTTCACGTCATCCGCCACCTGATGAATCTGGAAACGGTCAACACCTACGAAGGCACCCACGACATCCACGCCCTGATCCTGGGCCGCGCCCAGACGGGCATCCAGGCGTTTACGGCAGAATAGATTTTTCAGGCTTAAAAGCGACGGCGCCCTCGGTGCCGTCCGGCGCGACGCTGGCGCGGCTCATGATATAGGCCAGGACGGGAACCAGAATCGCCGCCAACACCACCGGAAAGACCCAGCTATCGGCGGCGAAAAAGGTGACGATGATCAGGCTGGCGGCCATCATCGCCGCCGCCATGATCTTGGCCTTCAGGGGAATCACCCGGTGCAGGTGCCAGGCCCGGATCGGGGGGCCGAATTTCGGGTGTTCCCAAAGCCAGCGCTGGAAGCGGACGGAGCATTTCGAAAACGCCCAGACGGCGATAATCAGGAAAATGGTGGTCGGCATGCCGGGCACGAATACCCCGATCATGCCGAGGCCGACATTCAGCCAGGCAAAAGCCATCAGCCCCCACCGCGCGGTGCAGTTGGCCAGGTTGTCGGGTTGGATTTCCGTGGATTTATCGGGGTCCATTTGGCCTATTCCCGGAACGGCGTCTTTCCCCCCCGGCAGTGATAGCATATTAAGGGAAAGGTTCAAAGCGGACGGAAAAGGGTTAATCGGCCATGACCGAAGACGCTATTTCGGATGAGGGTTTGCCCCTGGGCGCCGAAATCGACGCCGACGGGCTGTGGTCCCAGGTGCTCAACCGGGCCCAGGGCGCGGGCCCGCGCCCGGGCCTGTTTCTCGACCGCGACGGCGTGGTGGTCGAGGAAGTCCATTACCTTCACCAGCCCGCCGATGTCCGCCTCATCGGCGGCGCCGCCGGCGTCATCGCGCAAGCCAACGTTCGCGGTTTCCCCGTGATACTGGTCACCAACCAGGCCGGCATCGCCCATGGCCGTTTCGGCTGGGGGGAATTCGCCGAGGTGCAGCAAAAGATCATCAACGATTTGGCCGCCGAAGGCGCCTTCATCAACGCCGTCTTCGCCTGCCCGCACCATGGCGACGGGCGCCCGCCCTATGACAAGCCCGACCATCCGTGGCGCAAGCCCAACCCCGGCATGTTGCGGGCCGCCGCCGAAAGACTGCCGGTGGACCTGGGGACATCGTGGATCGTCGGCGACAGGGCCCAGGACCTGGCGGCGGGGAAAAACGCCGGCCTCGGCGGCGGCGTGCATGTTCTTACCGGGCACGGGGGCGATGATGGCGAAAGGGAAGCGGCGGTCAAGCTGGACGGCGGCGGATTCAAGGCCCTAACGGCGGCCGACATAACCGAAGCCGCTTCCCTTTTGCCGTTATTCGATAGTGGGTCAGTTTAACCAGCGTCCGCTTGCCGACTCATAGCGGACCTTACCTCGAAACCGTGTTTGAGTCCGCTTTTAGCCATGTGTGGACGGCTCCCTGTTGGCAAGGGATTTTTTGGCGGT